>Ga0079226_10000626_pt1 | contig 25503 bp, 32 predicted proteins | sample Poulit2014_FD_76345 | JGI IMG/M metagenome (GOLD analysis project Ga0079226, IMG submission 76345) | Agricultural soil microbial communities from Georgia to study Nitrogen management - Poultry litter 2014 | ecosystem: Environmental > Terrestrial > Soil > Agricultural land | place: USA: Georgia...
AAATCATTATAAAAAAGTGAGGGGATTTTTATTGGAAGAGACAAGTTATCATAGTTTTATGCAAGGCGTAAAAGCTTGTATTCCTACAATACTAGGCTATTTGGGAATAGGTATTGCTTTAGGAGTAGTGGGTAAAGGAGCCGGATTGTCAGTACTTGAAGTCTCTTTGATGTCAATTATTGTTTATGCCGGTAGTGCTCAATTCATTATTTGTGGCTTACTATTAATACAAGCTCCCATGAGTACGATCATTGCGACTGTTTTTTTAGTCAACTTAAGGCACTTTCTTATGAGTTTGTCCGTAGCTCCCTATTTTCGTCAGTCTAGCTTATTAGAAAATATCGGAATTGGGACCTTATTGACTGATGAATCCTACGGTGTTTTAGTGACCGCCCTTAAAACTAAGCAACCCGTGAGTGTCAAGTGGACCAATGGCTTAAATCTTTGTGCATATTTCGCATGGATTCTAGCGACTGCTTTAGGTGCTTGGTTAGGTAGTTTTATTCCAGACCCTCAAAAATTAGGGCTAGATTTTGCTTTAGTGGCAATGTTTTTGGGCCTTTTTTTATTTCAAGTAGAATTTCCCTTACGACATAGAACCAAACAAACAATTTTAGTGATTGCCACTGTAGTGATCAGTCTTTATGTTCTGATGATCTTTAGTTCTCCAGAAATTGCTGTGATTGGTTCAACTTTAATTGGTTGTTTAATGGGGGTGTTAACAAATGATGAGTAATTATTTGATTCTATTGATAGGCTGTGGTCTAGTGACCTGGATTCCCCGTATACTGCCATTTGTGTTTGCCAAAAAATTAGTATTTCCAGAAAAAGTTAAGCTTTTTTTAGATTATTTACCTCTATGTATTTTAGCGGCTTTGTTTTTTCAAAGTTTACTGATAAGTGATGATCACCTCCTTCCACAATTAAAACTGGAAGAAGTCATCGCTTGTATCCCTACATTGTTGGTAGGAATTCGCACGAAAGATTTAATGAAAATCGTCATTACAGGTGTAGTAACAATGGCCTTGATTCGATTGATAGCTGGCTGACAAATAAAAAAGGAGTGAAATTTATGAATGAGTTATTAGCTAATGTATTCACGGCAATGGTTGTGGATGAAAATGAAGAAAACTATTTTGTTCAAAAAAATGGACAAACGTTTCGTCTAAAAAAAGAAGAAGGAAACCATGTGCTCGGAGAAGCGGTGGAAGGATTTGCTTATTTAGATCAAAAACAAAAGAATTGTTTCACAACTCAAATACCAGAAATTAGACGCGATCATTTTGGATTTGGAGTGGTCACACAAACTAGGCGAGATTTGGGTGTGTTTGTAGATATCGGCCTTTCTGACAAAGACGTTGTCGTATCGCTTGATGAACTTTCAGAGATGCATGAATTGTGGCCTAAAAAAGGAGATCACTTGATGCTTTCATTACGTGTTGATGAAAAAAATCGCATTTGGGGAGTACTAGCAGATGATCTCGAATTTGAAGCGATTCGAAAACCGGCGACAGAAGAGTTAAATAACGCCGACTTAACGGGTGTTGTTTACCGTTTAAAACTTGTCGGGACATATGTATTGACCCAAGACCATTATCTCGGATTTATTCATCCTTCTGAACGATATAAAGAACCTCGACTGGGAGAAACTGTTCAAGCGCGAGTGATTGGTGTACGACCAGATGGTATTTTAAATTTATCTTTAAAACCACGGGCTTATGAAGCGATTCCTGACGATGCGGCTATGATTTTAGCTTATTTAGAAAGAGAAGCAGACCAGTCTATGCCTTATACTGATAAATCAACACCTGAAGAAATCAAACAAAAATTCGGCATTAGTAAAGGACAGTTCAAAAGGGCTTTAGGTCATTTAATGAAACAACGCTTAATTGAGCAAAAAGAGGGATACACTCGCTTGATTGGAAAATCTAACTGAGAATACTTGTATATTTCATTGCACTACTTTATAATGATTATTGGAATGACGGAACTTTAAAAAATGTTTATTAGAATAATTCTAAAAAGGAGCTAGCGATGAATACGGTAGAATCTCTTAAAAAAACGAAAAAAAAACTTCACGATGCAGGTTTCAAACTGACGCCACAGCGAGAAGCTACAGTATTGGTTTTGTTAGAAAAAGAAAAAGATCATTTATCAGCTGAAGAAGTTTTCTTTTTTGTGAAACAAAAAAATTCTGACATAGGTTTGGCTACTGTTTATCGTACGTTGGAAATACTGACTGAATTAAAAGTAGTTGATAAAATTAGTTTTGATGATGGTGTCTCCCGCTATGATCTTAGAAAAGAAGGCGCCAAACATTTTCATCATCATCTGTTATGTCTAGAATGTGGCTCGATTGAAGAAATTGATGAAGATTTACTAGGAAGCGTAGAAGAAATAGTAGAAGATCGCTATCATTTTCAAGTCAAAGATCATCGACTGACCTTTCATGGCATCTGTCGCAGCTGTCAACAAAAAAGAAAAGAAGAAAAAATTGAAGGATGAACTTCAATTTTTTTTATGCTCAAATTTTTTAGCAAATGAATTTATAAGTTCCTTGTTCTCATTTTCCTTTAAGTTTGGTATGATAGATAGGCAAAGTTTCAATGAAAAGCTTTTTTTGAAAAGAGGGAGAAAATGGAAGAACAAATCATTGATTATTTACATTATTTAATGATTGAACGAGGACTCTCTGAAAATACGCGAAGTAGTTATCAACGTGATTTAAAAAAGTATCTCTCTTTTTTAAAAAAGAAAGAGATATCTGATTGGCAAGCGGTGGATCGTTATATCATTCTAGATTTTTTACAAGAGTTAAAAAAAGAGAAGCTTGCTGCCACAACGATTACTCGGATGATTACGAGTTTGCGACGTTTCCATCAATACCTGAGACAAGAAAGATACACAGATCATGATCCTATGCAACACATTGATTCTCCTAAAAAAGCGCAAAAGCTACCAGATACTTTAAGTTTAGATGAAGTAGAAAAATTGATTGAAACGCCCGATACATCAAAATTACTTGGACTTAGAGATCGAGCCATTTTAGAAGTGATGTATGCGACTGGACTAAGGGTAAGTGAACTGATTCATTTAAAATTGAATGACCTTCACTTAAAAATCGGCTTGTTACAAACCGTCGGAAAAGGCGATAAAGAACGAATTGTTCCTTTAGGAGAGTTGGCAGTTACTTGGATTGGTCGTTATTTAGAACTCGCTCGACCGGTATTGACAAAAAAGCATCCAGAAGAAGAGCATTTATTTGTAAATAACCATGGCACTGGTCTTTCTCGTCAAGGTATTTGGAAAAATTTAAAACAAGTGGTACAAAAAGCAGGAATTCATAAGAATGTGACGCCGCACACCTTGCGACATAGTTTTGCAACTCATCTTTTAGAAAATGGTGCTGACCTTAGAACAGTACAGGAATTGTTGGGTCATGCCGATATTTCTACTACGCAAATTTATACACACGTGACAAAAAAACGAATGACTGATGTTTATAAAGAATATTTTCCCAGAGCTTAAGTACATGAGAAGTGAATTTTCTTTTAGAAAGGGAAACTGATGCAAGAAATCAAAATTAAATTAGATGCTTTTGAAGGTCCGTTAGATCTATTACTACATTTATGCAAAACGTTAGAAATTGACATTTATGATATACCGATAGCGGAAGTGACCGAACAATATATGGGCTACATTCATGCTATGGAAAATCTTGAGTTGGAAATCGCAGGCGAATATTTAGTAATGGCAGCGACCTTGATGGCCATAAAAAGTAAAATGCTTTTACCGGTCCCTGAAGTAGATATCGAAAATGTTGAGGACTATGAAGAAGATCCTAGAGATTCTTTGGTCGCTCAATTGGTGGAATATCGGAAATATAAATACGCTGCCGAAGAATTATCGGAAAAAGAAGAAGAACGTCGCCAGTATTATACAAAAGGTCCAATGAACATCGACGAATTTAAAGAAGAACAAACAGAACTAGCGAAAGATCAATTAAATACAATCGATTTATTTTTAGCTTTTCATCAAATGTTAGAAAAAAAGAAAAAGCGTCAAGTGTTAAAAACGACTATCTCAGCAGATGAAACAAGTATTGAAGAAAAAATGCAATTTATTGAAGCTAAGATACAATCTTTTGCTGAGTTGCATCAAAATTGTACGCTAGAAGATTTTTTTATTACGTATAATAAATCAGAGGTTGTCATCACTTTTTTGGCAATGTTAGAATTGATGCGTGATGGGAAAATAGCTACCAAACAAGAACATAATTACGAAACGATTGTTTTATTTTCGAAAATAGGAGTCAAAGAAGATGACAAAATTTAGTGAACTAGAAGCGCTTCTTTTTATTGTTGGCGATGAGGGAATTCATGTAGAAGTACTCACATCTTTATTAAATTTACAATATTCACAAACGCAATCATTGATCGAAGAGTTGAAAAAAAAGTACGCAGAAAATGACGACTCGGCTTTAAATATTTTAGAAGTGGGAGACCAAATCATTTTAACAACCAAAAAAGAACTGGTTCCCGTCATTAAAAAATACGCGCAATCGCCAACAGCCAATCGCTTATCTCAAGCTGGTTTAGAAACACTATCAATCATTGCTTATAAGCAACCAATTACTAGAGCGGAAATTGATACGGTGCGTGGCGTTAAATCTCAAGGAGCAGTTCAAACTTTAGTTGCCAGACACCTCATTGAAGAAAAAGGGCGCGTAGATGGTCCGGGTAGAGCAATTTTATATGGAACAAGTACTTATTTTATGGATTATTTTGGCCTAAAAGACATGAAAGAACTTCCTGATATTCAAACCATGGAAGAAGATTTACTGGAAGAAGGAGCGGTTGATCTATTTTTTGATCGCTATGAATCAAAAGAAGAGGATGAGTAAAAGATGGAAAGATTGCAAAAAATCATTGCACATGCAGGAGTGACCTCGCGCAGAAAAGCAGAAAAAATGATAACAGATGGACGAGTGAAAGTTGATGGCGCTATTGTTACTGAATTGGGGACACAAGTCAGTGGTAAAGAACGCATTGAAGTCGATGATGTGCCAATTTATAAAGAAGAGCCGGTTTATTATTTATTTTATAAACCACGTGGCGTTATTTGTGCAGTTTCCGATAATAAAAATCGTGCGGTAGTGACCGATTATTTTACACAAATACCTGAACGTATTTATCCAGTAGGTAGACTTGATTATGATGCTTCTGGACTTTTGATTATGACTAATGACGGTGAATTTGCTCAAAAATTAGCGCATCCCAAACATGAAGTGGATAAGGTTTATGTAGCCAAAGTAATTGGAGTAGCCACAAAAGAAAAACTATCGCCATTGACAAAAAAGATGCATATAAAAGGAGAAACTTTTTCACCTGCAAAATATGCTATTTTATCCACGGATAAAAAATCACAAACGAGTATTGTCGAGTTAACAATTCATGAAGGTCATAATCATCAGGTGAAAAAAATGCTCGAATCAGTGGAGCTTCCTGTCCAAAAATTAAAACGAGAAAAATATGGCATACTGACTCTTGGAAACTTACATTCAGGAGAATACCGCCCATTGACTAAAAAAGAGGTCAGCCAACTATTAGTAGGAATCAAAGACTAAGAAAATAGAAAACAACTAGCAAATAAATCGTTTTTGTTAATTGTTACTAATCACGGTTAACTGACTTCAAGATTTATTTCTTGAAGTCTTTTAAAAAAAAGGTATAATAAAGATGTACTTAAAAAATCAAGGTTCGTCTTCAGGGGCAGGGTGTAATTCCCGACCGGTGGTAAAAGTCCACGACCCATTTGTAGAAATGGTTGATTCGGTGCAATTCCGATACCGACAGTAAAGTCTGGATAAAGAAGATAGGACGTATTTGATATGCCTATTTATAGCTTTCAGATACCCTATTTCTCCTGAGAAATAGGGTGTTTTTATGCTTAAAAAGGAAATTAAATAAGTTCGTTTGAAGAGGAATCCTTACACTTAGGAGGATTTATATGAAGAACAACAAAGTACAAAAAATGGTTTCTGTTTCAATGTTTGCGGCGATGGGCTTGGTTTTGCAATATGTAGCTATTCCGATCATGCCTGCCTTTAGCTTTCTAAAGATCGATTTTTCTGATATTCCGGTGATGCTCAGTATGTTTTTATTTGGACCGGCTGCAGGGATTTCAACAGCCTTTATTCGCTCATTTTTACATCTGATTACTACAGGTTTAACACCGCAAAATCTAGTAGGAGATATGGCTAGTTTTTTAGCAACGCTTGTCTTTACCTATCCTGTTTATTTGTTTTTTAATAAAAAGAATACTATGAAAAATAAGGTATTAGGTTTGGTAATGGGAATTATTGCTATGAGCGTGTTTATGAGTTTAGCTAATTATTTGGTAATTACGCCGCTTTATTTGAAGTTTTTCCAAATTAGTGCGGATCAATTTTTAGGTATGTCTTTAGCTAGTTATGTCATGATTGGTATTTTACCTTTTAATTTAATCAAAGGAACAATCGTTAGTGGTGTGTTTCTAGTTTTGCATGCCAAACTTTTACCTTGGTTACAAAGTAAAAAAAATGTTTCTAATCCGCATATTCACACGAATCTAAAAAATTAAATGAGATAAAAATAAAGACATCCTTTTTTTAAGTGAGGATGTCTTTTTTGTTTTTTGTAAATCTGTTATCCTTATCATAAATAAAAGAAGAAGTAGACTATTTTTGCGTATCTTTCATTTGAAAAGAATCAATGTTCCAAAAGGATAGCGCGAACTGGACATTTTTTATAAGCGGCTAAGACAGCTTCTTGTTCATCAGGAGCAATAAACTGTTGACTTGCTTCTGGTTCTTGGGCAAATAAAACAAGACCGTCTTCATCATAATCAAAAATATTTGGAGCCTGTATCGCACATAGACCACAAGCAATGCAGCGGTTTTTTACGAGTTTGCAACGTTTGGACAATTGGTTCACTCACTTTCTGGAGGTTAATAATGGATGATTTTATTTTAGACTTATTCGCTCAAAATGACAAGCTGAAGGCCACGACTGTTTATCAGATTTTGGCAGGTAAAAAAACGAGTTCGGTACTTTCTTATGCTTATTTTCATGATTTACTAGCCTATTTTTCAGCGTTCCCAACTCTGAAGAAAGACGCTTTTTTTAAAATACTTAAAACTTTGAAAAGCAAAGGAAAGCTTAGAATCGATGAAAATTGGCAAATGCAAATTTTAGACAAAGAAGATCAGACGAATCGCTTGTCAGATTTAAAAAATCTCGATTTCTTTAGATACGGAAAAACCTATGAAAATTGTTGGCGATCAGTACAATTGTTGGTTCAAGCTGTTTCTAATTTAGACAAGACAAAAAACTATCAACCGATAGAGACTAGTCCATTATATACTGAGCCCGTGCGGCAGGTGATTGTTGAAAATAGAGAAGAAATTTCTCAAATACTTTATCATGAAATGCAACATCTTTTTGAGAATATTTCTCAAGAAAAGGCGGATTTTTTAGCAAGCACATTGACAGGTTTCAATCAAAATGGTCAAGTTTACTTTCAATTAGTTTCGGAAAATTATCAAAAAACACCTTGGGCCCAACTCTATTTTGCCGATGCCATTCATCTTTTTTTGCAGGAGTTGACAAACCAACGCGATTTTTTACTCTATCACTTTTTGCGTAATTTGTTGATAGCAAATAAAGGACAAAGTATGCTAAAGACGCTTCAATTGAGCAAACAAGGTCATACCATGAAAGAATTGGTTCAACTTCGTCATTTAAAGCCAGGAACGATTCAAGACCATTTAATCGAATGGTCGCTTCAAGATCCGAATTTTCCCTTTGATCAATTCATTTCCAAAGACCAATGGGAAAAAATGGAAAAATTACCGAAAAACTCTTGGAATATTCCTTATAAAAAAATTCTCGAGAAAACAGATTTGCCATTTTTAGAATTAAGACTGTATCAAATCTATGAGAAAGGACATAAGGCATGCTAGAAGAACAATTAAAGAAGTTTTTTGATTATGAGTATTTCCGTCCTGGTCAAAAGGAAGTCATTTCCTCACTAATGGAAGGTAAAGACACGTTGGCTATATTACCAACGGGAACGGGGAAAAGTCTTTGCTATCAAATGACCGGTTATTTAAAAGAGGGACTAGTCTTAATTGTTTCTCCATTGATTTCTTTGATGGAAGACCAAGTAGATTCTTTATTAAGGCTTGGTGAAAAAAGAGCAATTGCTATAAACAGTACCTTACAAAATTCGGAAAAAGAATTTGTTTTACAGCATCTAAAAAAATACAAGTTTGTTTTTTTAAGTCCAGAAATGCTCGTTCAAGAAAAGGTCATTGACACATTAAGAAAGCAAAAAATTGCCTTATTTGTTGTTGATGAAGCTCATTGTATCTCACAGTGGGGAATCGACTTTCGACCTGAATATCGAAATTTAGGCCTCATAAAAGAAAAATTAGGTTCCCCGTTGACTTTGGCACTGACAGGAAGTGCGACTAAAAAGGTGAAACATGAAATTTTACAATTATTGTTAACACAAGACGCCAATGAAATTGTCTATTCGATGGACCGTCCCAATATTGCCTTATTTGTTCATCAAACAGCTAGTAAGTATGAGGATTTAAGAGAGCTTATGGAAAAATGTCCTGGGCCGGGATTGATTTATTGTGCCACACGTAAACAAGTAGAAACCCTTTATTCTTCTTTAAAAAATGACTTTTCTCTGGGCTTTTATCACGGAGGATTGACGAGTAATCAACGACGCATGCTTCAAAAACAATTTAATGACGATCAATTGCAATTTCTAATTGCCACAAATGCTTTTGGAATGGGAATTGATAAAGGAAATATCTGTCGTATCATTCATTACGATCTACCAGACTCGTTAGAAAATTATTTACAAGAAATTGGTCGAGCGGGAAGAGATGGTTCTTTAAGTGATGCAATTTTGCTATATGAAGAGGGAGACGAAAAAATTCATTATTATTTTCAACAAAAAACAAAGCAACAACGGCAAATGTTTGAAACCGCCCTTGGCAATGGAAGAACCATCAATAAAGAAGACATTCAGCAAAAGTGGCTTGAACAAGGTCGTTTGGAAGGAATGGCAACATTTAGACAACGATTAGAAGTCAATGAAGAACAAAAATATAAAAAGTTAATGCAAATGCTAGACTATATCAAAGATAAAGGTTGTCACCGCCATTTTTTGATGACCTATTTTCAGGAAAAACAAACGAAAAATCCTGAGAATTGTTGTGATTTTCATGGTGCCAAATTAATAGAAAAAACAGTGGGAGAAAAGCAAGTTGTGAATGAAAACCTAGCTTGGCAAGAGATTTTACTAAAATTGTTTAAAACTGAAAATTGATAGGGATTTTTCAAGACAGATTTTACTATCTTATGGTATAATACATCGGAGAGTATGTGGGAGGTCATAAAATTGAGCAAAAAGAACAAGAACCAATCAGAAGAGCCATGGGAACAACCAATTTATGATACTGAGGGCGAGGAAAATATGAGTCGCTCTGAGCAACACAAACAAAAAAGGGGCAACAGTACCTTTTTAACGTTGATCCTAATTTTATTAGTTTTAATTGTCGCGGTTCCAACAGTAGCTAGTATTTGGGTAATGAATCGAAACAACCAAACGGGTAGCGCTAGTTCCACAAGTACAACAGAATCGTCTACAATGGTTTCAAGTAGCACTTCTACAGAAGAATCTTCTACGGTAAGTTCAACATCGGAAACATCTACATCCACTTCTGAAAGTGAATCGGAACCTGAAGAATCACAAGCACCAGAAGAAAATGAGAACGAAAATAACCAAGAAGCAGAAGACAATCAAGAAGATGTTGATCAAAACCAAGAGCAAAATCAACAAGAATATACGACTGTTTTAGACGGTGAGGGACCACAACAAGTGGCTGAACGAAATGGTATTTCACTTGAAACGTTATATCAATTAAATGGGATTAATCCAGATGATTTTCACCTTAATCCTGGTGACCAATTGAGAATCAAATAAGAGGATGAATTGGAGAAAAGGCTAGGAAAATAGAATAGATCACCGATTGATTTATTCAAACGAGGAGAATGAATGTGGGAAAGATAAATATTGCTATCGATGGTCCAGCTTCATCAGGAAAGAGTACAGTGGCTAAAATTTTAGCCAACGATTTGGGGTACATCTATACTGACACTGGGGCGATGTATCGTAGCATTACGTACTTGGCTTTAAAACATCACATATCTTTTAGTGATGAGAAAAAACTAACGGAATTGATCGAACGTTATCCGATTAGTTTTCAATCTACAACAAAAGGCCAATTGGTCATTTGTGATGGAGAAGATATCACTGATAAAATCCGAGAAGTAGCAGTGACAAATAATGTCTCTGAAGTCTCAGCTTTTTCTAAAGTTCGAAAAAAACTCGTTCAACAGCAACAAGAAATCGCCAAATTTGGTGGTGTTGTAATGGATGGTAGAGATATTGGTACGGTCGTTTTACCTGAGGCAGAGGTTAAAATATTTTTAGTAGCCAGTGCTACAGAACGAGCAAAACGTCGCTTTAAAGAAAATCTGGGAAAAGGGATCCAGGAAGATTTTGATGTGTTGAAAAAAGAAATCGAACAAAGAGACTATCTGGATTCTAATCGGCAAGATTCTCCCTTGAAACAAGCTGAAGATGCCATTTTAATCGATACCACAGGAATGACAATCTCAGAAGTGGTAACTGCCATAAAAAAAGTAATTGATCAGAAAAGATAAGTTCAATTTTTTAAAAAAATCATAAATGATTATTTTTACAGTAATTTTCTACTGAATTGTCGTTTATTGATGAAAAAATGCATTTTTTTATGAAAATAAGCGGTAATCGCTTTATTTTTTGTTAAGAATAGCATAAACTATTATATGTAGTGTAAGTTCAAAACAATTGTTGGTTAGGAGGACATATGGAATGACGGAAATTGAAAACAAGAAAACTGAAAATGCCAATGAATCAATGGAAGCTGCTTTAAGCAATGTTCCAGAAGTGAAAATTGGCGATATCGTCAAAGGTGAAGTTTTAGCCATTGAAGATAAACAAGCCATTTTAGGAATCGAAGGTGCAGGTGTTGAAGGGGTAGTTCCTTTAAAAGAACTTTCTACAGGGCACACAGAAGATATTCATGACTTGGTCAAGGTTGGCGATGTTCTTGAAGTAGTTGTCATCTCTACAATAGGTAAAGACAAAGAAAATGGAAGCTATCTCCTTTCTAAACGTCGCTTAGATGCGAAAAAAGTTTGGGAAGATATTGAAAAAGATTATCAAGAAGGAAAAGTTATTGAAGCTCCTGTAACAAATGTTGTGAAAGGTGGGCTCGTGGTAGATGTAGGTGTACGTGGCTTTGTACCTGCTTCTATGGTAGAAGACCATTTTGTAGAAAATTTTGATGAATATAAAGGACAAACATTGACCTTTAAAATTATTGAAATTGAACCTTCTGAAAATCGTTTGATTCTTTCTCATAAAGCGATTGTGGAAGCAGAAAAAGAACAACAAAGAGCTGAAGTTCTTTCTACTCTTCACGAAGGCGATGTTGTTGAAGGAAAAGTAGCACGTTTGACAGATTTTGGTGCTTTTGTAGACCTTGGCGGAATCGATGGACTCGTCCATGTTTCTGAAATCTCACATACTCATGTAGGCAAACCAAGCGATGTATTAAAAGTGGGCCAAACTGTAAATGTTGCTGTTTTATCAGTAGACCCAGATCGCGAACGTGTATCCTTATCGATTAAAGATACTCTCCCTGGACCTTGGGAAGATATTGAAGACAAAGCGCCTGTTGGTAGTGTGTTAGAAGGAACTGTAAAACGTCTAACTAGCTTTGGAGCCTTTGTCGAAGTATTTCCTGGTGTGGAAGGATTGGTTCATATTTCACAAATTTCACACAAACATATTGCAACTCCTCATGAAGTATTGACAGAAGGAGATACAATCCAAGTTAAAGTGTTGGATGTAAACCCAGAAGATCATCGCATCGCGCTAAGTATCAAAGCTTTGGAAGAAAAACCTGAATCAGAAGAAAAAGTACAATCTGCTACTGATACTTATGAAGATTCAGAAGAAAATACCGGCTTTACGATGGGCGATATCTTAGGTGAGGCTTTAAAGGAACAAGAACAAGACGAAGATAATGAGTAAGGAGTATAAGCTAATAAAAGCTTGTCACTGCATGATTCTTTTACCAAAGAGCTGGGAAACAAAGCGATGTTTTCTAGCTCTTTTTCGTTTGGCAACTTTTAAAAAATAAATGTTCACTAAAATGCTAAGGAGTTACAATTCACGGTTGAATCAGGCACTTCACTTGGTGATAGACGAAAGTCAACTGTGAAAGAGTAGCAAATGTGAATTACAAAGCCTCGATGTTTAGCGTCTAGTTTCTATTTGAAACTTGAAAAATCTCAGACTATTGCCTCAGATTGGTCCTATGGCTGACATTAGTAGACTCATTAGTGTAGTAAAACCTTGATCGAAAAAAATTAGCTATGAATGGAAACGTAAAGAAGCTAGAGAAAAAACTTAATCAATTGGTACTTGCATGTTGTTGCTGCTTTGGGTAAACTAGGAAAGGTCAGAATTGACAAGTGCTTTTTACTTGTTGATTAATCTTATCAAGAGAATTATTTTTATTTATTAGAATGGAGGAAAATCATGGCAATTCCAACAATGGCCATCGTCGGTCGTCCCAATGTCGGTAAATCGACAATTTTTAATCGTATTGCTGGTGAACGTATTTCGATCGTGGAAGATACTCCAGGAGTGACACGTGATCGTATTTATGCGACAGGTGAATGGTTGAATCAACAATTTCATATTATTGATACAGGGGGCATCGATTTAGGTGATGAACCTTTTATGGATCAGATCAAATACCAAGCAGAAATTGCAATTGAAGAAGCAGATGTGATTTTATTTATCGTTAGTGCAAAAGAAGGAATTACAGATGCTGATGAATTAGTGGCTCACATTCTTTATAGAAGTAACAAACCGGTTATTTTAGCGGTAAATAAAGTGGATAATCCTGAAATGAGAGCTGATATCTATGGCTTTTATAGTTTAGGTTTAGGTGATCCTTTCCCACTTTCAGGTAGTCATGGCTTAGGACTTGGTGACTTATTAGATGAAGTAATCAAACATTTTCCAGAAGAAAAAGAAGAGAACGAAGAAGATGTCATTCGATTTAGTTTAATTGGACGTCCTAATGTTGGTAAATCTTCCTTGATTAATGCTATTTTGGGCGAAGAACGTGTGATTGTTTCTGAAATAGAAGGAACAACTCGCGATGCCATCGATACGCAATTTGTTAGTGATAGTGGACAAAAGTTTACCATGATTGATACAGCCGGTATGAGAAAACGTGGGAAAGTTTACGAAACCACTGAAAAGTACAGCGTTATGCGGGCGATGCGTGCAATCGATCGTTCGGATATCATTCTTGTAGTCTTAAATGCGGAAGAAGGAATTCGGGAGCAGGATAAAAAAATAGCTGGATATGCTCATGAAGCTGGTCGTGGGATTATTATCGTTGTAAATAAATGGGATCTATTAAAAAAAGATACGAATACCATGCATGAATTTGAAACAAAAATACGTAATGAGTTTTTGTATTTAGATTACGCGCCCATTCTCTTTGTTTCCGCAGTTACAAAACAACGATTAAAACAACTACCAGATTTGATTGAAAAAGTTAGTGAAGGCCAAAATTTACGTATTTCTTCTGCTGTCTTAAATGAAGTGATTATGGATGCTGTTGCTGTTAATCCGACACCAACAGATAAGGGAAAACGTCTGAAAATATTTTATGCGACACAAGTTTCTGTTAAACCACCCACGTTTGTTGTTTTTGTAAACGAAGAAGAACTGATGCATTTTTCTTATGCTCGTTTTTTAGAAAATCAAATTAGAGCAGCCTTTAACTTTGATGGGACACCAATTCGAATAATAGCTAGAAGACGAAAATAATAGATTTTACCATAGCAAGGTACTTTTTACAACGAAATTTGCTTATCTAAGAATAAATTCGAAAAAAACCAAAAAAAGCCGTTAAAAAGTACGAAAATCCTTGATATTGTAGGGTTCTTGTGATAACGTAATATCAGAATATTGATGGATATAAATCAATATTTCTTACGAGTCTTGAAACATGTTCAAGAGCTTGTATATGATGTAGAACATCACATTTTTAGGGAGGTGAATCCATCCATGGCAAATAAAGCAGAAATTATCGAAAAAGTTGCAGCAGCTACAAATTTAACTAAAAAAGATGCAACTACAGCAGTTGATACTGTATTCTCAACGATTCAAGAATCTTTAGCTAACGGCGAAAAAGTTCAATTGATTGGTTTTGGGAACTTTGAAGTACGTTCACGTGCTGCAAGAAAAGGCCGTAACCCACAAACAGGTGAAGAAATCCAAATCCCTGCAAGCAAGGTACCAGCCTTCAAACCAGGAAAAGCACTTAAAGATGCAGTAAAATAAAATGACTTGGGAACCCTGTAGTATGTAGGGTTCCCATTCGTTTCTTTTACAGATTAATAGTACATAGCAGTTTTGTTTTTTAAAATGATGAAAATGAGGGAATCGTCATGCAACGAACCTATCAAGAAAAAACACTGATTAATTACGGCGAGATTTTAGCAAATAGTATTCAAGAAAAAGACTATGCTGGAAAACATATTATTATTTTTACCAATCAGCGTTATTATGAGCGCTTTTTCGAAAAATTGCAAAGACTGTTTTCGAAGGCATCTATTGACTGGTATGTTTGTACCAATCTTGTCTACAGTAACACGATACAAGAGCTAATGGATGCTTTACGCTTTTTAAACCGTTTTTCTAGCAATGAGGACCATTTATTTCTTGCTTTCGGTAATGAAGGTGTTATTCAACTGACTGGTTTTCTCCATAGAAATACCGCTATTAAGAGTCATTTTTGGGTGATTCCTGTGTCATTAAGAGCTTATAGTCAAGCGTTAGTGTCAACTTGTTCAATTTTTGGAAAACCAACGGAAATGATGATGACTACCAAAGTATTAGCAAACAGAATTTTTTTGGATCAAACCATTGTTCAAAGACAAGTGGATGGAAAACTTGTCGACTTACAAATGTTTATTCGAACGGGAATTGTCTGTGATTATACATTTTTACAGACTCTTTATAGAAACTTTCCCTCAAAAAAACAATTAGAAAATACTGCATTTACTGCACTGGTTGAGCCAGTGACGATATTTTATCAAAACTTTGAAGAAGAGATATCAAACTTTGGGAAAATTTTTGAGACAGCCTTTTATCTAACTGAAAATGGACATTTGTTATCAGAAAGTATGAAACGCTTTTTCGGTTTATTGTTTCATCTTTTTTGGGCGATTCAATGGAGTATAGAAGATTTTCAAATAGAAAATTTCCTGAAGTGGTTACATAGATTAGGTTTTCCTATTTTTTTACCTCGGCAGATCTCTCTTGCCGAATATTTGCAAAATGTGTTAAAGTTGCAAGAAAAAGACAAAGAACTTGTCACTTTAGAAAAAATAGGTACAATAGGTGAAAGCAAACGAGCTTCAGAAAGAGACTTGTTACAAGCTGCAAAAAATTATCAAAAAATTTGTTCTAAGATTTGAGGGAATTATCATGACACATAGTGAAAAAATGTTGCAGGCACTTGAAAAAGAAGACCTTGCTCAAGCACAATTAGAATTAACACAAGCTTTAGAAAATGATGACCTAGAGGTATTAGAAGCTTTAGGCGAAGAACTTTTATCGATTGGCTTTTTAGAAGAAGCGCAACAAGTTTTTGAAACATTAAAAAATAAAGACACAACTAGTATTGTATATAATCTTCCCTTAGCAGAAATTGCTATTGAAAATGATCAAATTGAGACAGCTTTTGACTTATTAGAGACGGTTCCCAAAGAAGATGAACGCTATCCAGAAGCTTTATTGTTATTAGCAGATCTTTACCAAGTATTAGGAATACCTGAAGTAAGTGAGAATAAACTTCTGGAAGCAGCGCGAATTATTCCCGAAGAACCGTTGATTCAATTTGCTCTGGCCGAACTATATTTTTCAATGGATCGCTTTTCTGAAGCAGAAGGTTTGTATCAACAGTTGTTATTAGAAGGTGTTGATACTTTTTCAGGAATCTCAATAACAGAAAGAATCGGGACTGCTTTGACCATGCAAGGGAAATTTGAAGAAGCCGTTCAAATTTTGGAAAAAGCCTTGGAAAAAAATCAGTCCGATGATCTCTTATTCCAACTCGCACTAGTTTATCGCCAACTAAAAGAAAATGATAAAACGATTTTTTATTTAAAACAATTACGAGAACAAAATCCTCAATATCAAGCCTTGTATTTGTACTTAGCGGAAAGTTTACAAGAAGAAGAACTTCTAGAGGAGGCACAATTGGTTATTGAAGAAGGAATACATGAAAATCCATATCAGGTAGATTTTTATCATTTTGCCTCTGAAAATAGCTATCGTTTGCATGACCCTAAAAAAGCTGAAGAATTCTTGCAAGAAGCTTTAAAAGTTGGGGAGAAAGAGGAAAAAACCCTACTTTTATTAAGTGATTTATATCTAAATGAAGAACGGTTTGAAGAGGTAATCGATTGTCTGGATACACCTGACGTGTTGGATAATCCTTATGCTGCTTGGAACTTGGCTCATGCCTATAATGAACTAGAAGAATACGAGCAAGCCAAAAGATACTACGAAGAGGCAAATGTTGCATTGGCTCACGAGCCTGACTTTATGAAAGAGTACGGAATTTTTTTACGAGAGGAAGGGCAACTGCAAGAATCTTTAACTCTTTTGACCCATTATTTAGAACATGAACCAGGAGATTTAGAAGTTCTATCCATTTTAGAAGATCTGAAAGAAAGGTAGGAATTGCAAATGATCAGTCTGTTAGATAAAAAACGATTTTTAAATTGGTTTGTAACCCATCTTTCCTTTTCTAGAAGAGAAGTTTCTTGGTTATTAAATTATCTTGCCGATCATGAAGCTATTTTGACGCATATTCATTTTGTTGAAAATGCTGAAAAAACGCCACGTGGTATTTCTATCCAATGTAGAAAATATGGCGATGATCCTTTAGCGTTATTTCTTGATGGGAAAAAATTCACTGATACCGACCAAGTTTTTCATGAAATCCGACTGAACTGGGAACACCCTTTATATCTAGAATGCCTATTTCCAAATGCTTGGAATAATGATCTTTATTTAGGCGTCTTAGAGGATAATCCTTATTATCGCTGGAACGATACGATTGATCAAGAAATTGTTGAACGTTTTGAGCATTACTTTTCCTGGCAAGACTCCCAAGAAAAATTAAAGGACCTTTATCAAAAAATTGATCAAGCCCTAGAGGAGGAAGATCAAGAACAATTTTTACTTTTATCAAAAGAAGTAAATTACTTATTAAAAGAGAGTACGCCGGCCTCCTTTTAAAAAAATAAGCGATGATTTTCCAGTAATTGCTTGGAAAGTCATCGCTTTATTTATTATTTTAAGTGTCGTTTTCGTTTAGGACGCAGATAACTAAATCCTTCTCCTTGTACTTCATGAACATTTAAAACATTGATAAATGCTTTTGGATCTATTTGATCAACAATTTGTTTAATTGTTGATATTTCACGAGGGGTAACAACTATATAGATAATTTTTTTATCCTCATTGGAAAAACCACCTTCGCCTTTTAGATAGGTTAAGCCACGATCTAATTCTTCAATTAATAGCGGGGCAATTTGCTGACTTTTTTCAGAAACAATGATGATTCCTTTTGCTGAATAGCCACCGTCAACGACAGAATCGACAAGACGTGAAAAAATGTAGATATAAATCAAAGTGTACAACATTTTCGACAGATCAATATAAGTAAGTGAAAGAACTAAAACGAAGGTATCAAACATTAATTGAGCACGACCAACCGAAATACCGGTGTTTTTTTCAACGATACGCGCTAAAATATCCGTTCCACCGGTAGTACCACCCACTCGATAAATTAGTCCACTACCAAAACCGGCAATAATACCACCGATAATAGAAACTAATAGTAAGTCATGATTCAAGTCAATTACAATAGGGACTCGTTGCCAAACAGAAAGCCAAAAGGAAACACCTAAAGTTCCGAGGATGGTATAGTAAAATGATTGTTTTCCTAAAATACGTCCTCCAAGAAGTATTAAAGGAATATTTATCACTAACGTCGAAATAGCAGGATCAATACCAAAAAGAGCGCGTAAAATCAGTGTGATTCCTGTTGCTCCTCCTTCGGCAAGATCATTGGGAATATTGAAATAAACGATTCCGAAACAGAAGATAGCTGTTCCTATAATAATAATAAAGATGTCGCGAATTATTTTTGGGGTTATTTTTTCTTGCATAAGCCACTCCTTATTCATTGCTTTTATTTATCCAAATTAGAATGTATTCAAATTCATTGTTTTTCTAACAAATCAGTTTCTCTATTTTCTAATGTAGCATGGAATGTGAGTATTCTCAATCATTCTTTTCTAGGAAAGTTCTCTTTTTTTTGGTACTATTAACATGGAAAAGTTGAGGTGATAGAATTGAAAAAAGACTATACTTTAATAGCAATGCAAAAAGAAGTGGATGACTACATACGTCAGTTTAAAACAGGGTATTTTAGTCCCTTGGCACAAATGGCGCGTTTGACAGAAGAAGTTGGTGAATTGGCACGTGAAATCAATCATTACTATGGTGAAAAACCTAAAAAGGCAAGTGAAGAAATAGTTAGCGTCGAAGAAGAATTAGGAGACGTTTTATTTGTCACTATGATTATGGCAAACTCTTTGGGAATTGATCTTACCCAAGCCTTTGAAAAAAATATGGCGAAATTTAATACACGCGATTCTTATCGATTCGAACGAGTGGATGGGAAAAAAGAGGAATAACGTTATAATAAAGCAGGTGAAAAAGTGCAAGTAAAAAAAATGCCGCAGGAATATATAAAGGCACGTCCAATTATCAACAAACTAGAACAAGCGGGTTTTGAAGCTTATTTTGTTGGGGGGAGTGTACGTGATATTTTGTTGCATCAAAAAATTCATGATGTTGATATCGCTACTAGCGCTTTTCCAGCAGAAGTCAAAGCTATTTTTCCGAAAACAATCGACATTGGTATTGAACATGGGACTGTTTTAGTTCTTTCAGAAGGGGAACAATATGAAATTACCACTTTTAGAACTGAGTCGACCTACCAAGACTTTCGTCGTCCTGATGACGTTCAATTTGTCCGCTCTCTTGAAGAAGATCTTAAACGACGTGATTTTACTATCAATGCCTTGGCTTTAAATAAAAAAGGAACAGTGATTGATTTATTTGATGGCTTAACTGATTTGCAAAACAAAATATTACGAGCTGTTGGTGATCCGCATGAACGATTTCATGAAGATGCCTTGCGAATGATGCGTGGCTTGCGTTTTGTCAGTCAACTAGGTTTTGAGTTAGAACCTACTACTTTTGAAGCAATAAAAGAAAATCATAACTTACTAGAAAAAATATCAGTGGAACGAATTACGATTGAATTTGTAAAATTATTATTGGGGGAATTTCGTAACCAAGGCCTAGAGATGTTACTTGCTAGCCAGTGCTATCAATATTGTCCTGGATTGGCAGGCTATTTGAAAGAATTAGAAAAGTTTGCTGAATTAAAAGGACCTAGAATAAAAGAGGAAACTCAAGCTTGGGTACTTTTGCTGGATACTTTACAGATTTCACCAAAACAAGTTCGTTCTTTTCTAAAAGCTTGGAAATGTTCTAATGAAAGAATTCGTACTGTTCAAGCTGTTTTATCTGGTTTACAAGAGCGAAAAGAAGGCTTTTTTCAACCGAAAACATTGTACGACTTGGGACTAAAACACGCGCTTCTGGTTGAAGAATTACTTCCTTATTATCAGAAAACAAGTCAATTAGAAAGAGTAGAAAAAAAATACGAGGCACTTCCCATCAAAAATCTTTCACAGTTAGCTATTAATGGGAATGATTTATTGCAATTTTTTCAACAAAAACCTGGCAGTTGGATAAAATCCAGTTTAGAGGCCTGTGAGAAAAAAGTACTCGAGCGTCAATTGCCAAACCAAAAACAAGACTTGTTGTCCTATACGCAAACTCTTCTCAGTAAAAGTTAATGTTTCGTTTACGGTTTGTTTTGAATATGGTAAACTAAATGTGTAGGAAAATAGTTAATAATAATTAGGATGGGAGCGTTTTGTATGTCAAAAGTTATGTCAAGTTTAAAATTTTATTTTAGAAACGGTGAAACTTGGACCGTTGACAGACGTCATATTGGCGATTTATGGATTAAGCAAGTAAGTACAAGTTTTGGACGGATCAATGGAGGAGAGTTTGTTGAAATTCATCCATGTGAAGCGTTTAAAATTGAAGTTTATCCCGAAGGAGACCACGTGGCAACACAAGATATCAATCTTGGTGGATTAGAATTAGGAATGTTTGCCAGAGCAGTGAAATATGAAGATATCGAATATATGGATATCAACTATCATACCGGGACGCCTGATCGCGTTTATTTCCCATATAAAGATAAAACTTCTGAAGGCTTAGACAATCTTTATCAATCAACAAAAATTAGTGAAGAAAATAAATGCTTGTACATTGCAATCGATCCGAATAAAAAAGTAGATGACATTTATTCAGATAAATTGTAATGAGTATCGGCGAGGATCCTTCGGTGGATCCTCGTTATTTTTGAACTAGAAAGAGAATTAAAATGCCCAAGAAAAATCAAACCCCGCAAAAAAGCTCCAAAGCAATTCTTTACTCCCTAATTGTTTTATTGGTTTTTACTGTTAGTTCAGGAAAAATTGATCTTTCTAAACTCGATACTTCCGATTTATCTTCCATTGTAGATATTTTTGATTTAGACGATTCTGGTTTAGTGGATTATAATCATCTTGAAGATTTACCTGAATATGATGGGACTCATGACATTGTTACAATCAATAATAATCAGACTGGCTTTGACTCCAGTGAGTTATCCTTAGCTGAGGGAACTTGGCAGACTTTTACGCCCTTAGACAAGTATAATCGTGTTGGAGCTGCTAATGCCATGTTACAAAAAGAAATGATGCCGACCGAAAAAAGGAGTGACATTTCCAATGTAAAGCCTTCTGGTTGGAAACAAAAAAAGATGAAAAACGGAGATTGGTTGTATAATCGCTCCCATTTGATTGCTTATCGATTTACAGGAGAAAATGATAATTGGCTAAATTTATTTACCGGAACCCAACAGATGAATCAATCCAACATGACAATTTACGAAGAAAAAGTAGCAAATTATCTGAAAGAAACAGGAAATCACGTCCGTTTTCGAGTGAGGCCTTATTTTAAAGAAGATGAATTAGTTCCCAGAGGTGTAGAATTTGAAGCGAAAAGTGTAGAAGATAAAAAACTTGAAATTCATGTTTTTTTGTACAATGTTCAAGATAACTACACGATTGACTATGCTACTGGTAAATCCCAATATGAAAAATAAAAAAGGTACTCAGGAGTAATCCCGAGTACCTTTTTTGACGATTATTTTGTTTCACGATGCAACGTTACTTTACGTTCACGTGGACAATATTTCATTTTTTCCAAACGATCTGGATGATTCCGTTTGTTTTTGCTCGTTAAATAATTACGTTCTTTACAAGAAGTGCATTCTAAAGTGATATTTACACGCATGTTTTTCCCTCCCATAACTTTAGGATACTCTAAGACATTTCTCAGACTTAAATATCATACCATGCTTGGTCTTATAAATCTACCTTTTTGTGTAATTTTGTTAAGTAATATTACTTGACGGGTACTCTCCACTGTAAAATTTACCCAACACGGCTAGACCATACGATTTTGTCTGTTGTTTTTGACCATGAGACCGCGATTGTTCACATCTGTCATTGTGTACAATGTAGACTAAAAAATGACGTCCTTGATTCATCGTGAATCTCATCATGGCTTTTAAGCTTAAACCTCTCAGTGACCACTAATGTAGAAACTGAGAGTGATTCATATTATATTTTACGGCGATAACGCAAATCAATCGTTATGTTACACAAAATTTATCTCGAGTTTATTTGATTGGTTTAAAAATAAAATATTTGAGGCGCATAGGGAGAGGTTTCCCCCCTATTCATTAGAGGGTTTAAATGGTAGAATAGAAGAATGTTTCGTCTTTTCGTTAAAAAAATAGTGTTTATTAGTTTAGGAAGTGAAGAAATGTATAAAAATGAATTGCGAAAAAATGGAATCGAGCGTTTAAAAGCTCTTCAAAAGGAATCGAATAAAAAACTTGAAAAAGAACGAATCATCCGTTGCTTATTAGTGGCATCGCAGATTTGGAAAGAGGCGAAAGTCATCGGTATGTATCGGTCGTTGCCTGCTGAGTTTGATACAAAATGGCTCCAGAGACGAGCGCTTGAAGAAGGTAAAATAGTCTTGATCCCTAAAAGCTTACCGGGGCGCCAACTAGCTTTTTATGAAGTGGATGATCATACAGAATATAAGCAAATGGCTTTTACTATCGAAGAGCCGATCACAAATAAATTTGTTCCTAAAGAAGAAATTGACTTATTGATTGTTCCTGGTTTGATATTTTCTAAAGAAGGGTATCGAATTGGATATGGTGGTGGGTTTTATGATCGTTTTCTTGAAAAATATGGACAAAAGACGTGTAGCTTAGTTTTTAGTGAGCAACTTGATAATGATTGGCAACCAGAAGAATTTGACTTTCCAATTCAAAAAATATTTACCGACCGACTAGAAAGGGGAGCTGATCAGTGAATGACTATCGTTTAAAAAGATGGCAAAGAAAACCTTACATGACCTATTTTTTTCTAGGTATTCAAATTGTTGTTTTTTTACTGGCTTATCTTTTTCCAAGTCTGAATATTGAAAGCCGGGGATCGATGTTTGGTCCTTTGGTCGCTTATTATCATGAATATTGGCGTTTGATTACACCAATATTTATTCATTATGGATTGATGCATTTTGCGGTCAATTCGGTAGTCCTTTACTTTATGGGAGAACAAGTAGAGGCTGTTTATGGTCATCTGCGTTTTGCAGCCATTTATTTGATAAGTGGCATCTTAGGGAATTTAATGAGTTTTGCTTTGAACCAAATCGGTATTCAATCCGCTGGTTCAAGTACTTCGTTATTTGGACTTTTTGGTGCCTTTGTCGTTTTGGGAATTCATTTTAAAGACAATCGAGCCATACAAGCTATGGTAAGACAGTTTACTTTGTTTATTGCCATGAGTTTTCTCTTTAGTATTTTTGATCGTTCCGTCGATATTTGGGGACATATCGGTGGCCTTTTAGGCGGCTTATTATTAGGAAATGTGCTTGGATTACCTTCTAATTTTCGTAAATATGATACCCAAACGAGAATCCTTTCTGCCGTTTTCTTAGTTGTTTTTGTTATTTTTTTAGTAATAATCGGTTTTAAAAAGTATCAATTACCAGTATAATAGATTCGAAAGTGTTTTTTTGTAAAATGAGTGTTTGATTCGTTAATTTGGGAAGTGAACGATTTGAAAAGTTTGTATGATGTGCAACAACTTTTAAAACAGTTTAATATTTATGTCTATGTGGGCAAACGCATTTATGATATTGAATTAATGGCTATTGAATTAAAAAAAATATATGATGGGCGTTTGATTGACCAAGAAACTTATTTAAAAGCACGAAGCATTTTGCAAAGAGAGCATAGAATAGAAGAAAGCAGGGAATAAAAGAAAATGCAAGAAAACAAAATCATCGGTATCGACCTAGGGGGAACAACAGTAAAGTTCGCAATCTTGACTGTAGAAGGCGAAATCCAACAAAAATGGAGTATTGATACGAATATTTTAGATGAAGGTTCTCATATTGTTGATGATATTGTAACCTCCATTAATCATCACCTTGATCTATACCAGTTGACGCCAAAAGATTTTCTAGGTATAGGGATGGGGACACCCGGAAGTGTTGATAGAGAAAAAGGAACAGTTATCGGCGCCTACAATCTCAACTGGAAAACCCTACAACCGGTTCGAGAAAAGATTGAAAAAGGAACTGGCATTGCCTTTGCTCTAGACAATGATGCCAATGTAGCTGCTTTAGGAGAACGTTGGAAAGGTGCTGGAGAAAACGATCCTAATGTCGTTTTTATCACACTAGGTACTGGTGTGGGGGGCGGTATTATCATGGAAGGAAATCTTTTACATGGAAATGCTGGCTGTGCTGGTGAAATAGGGCATATTACAGTTGATCCTGATGGCTTTGATTGTACTTGTGGGAAAAAAGGTTGTTTAGAAACTGTTTCAAGTGCCACAGGAGTTGTCAATGTTGCCCGCGACCTTTCAGAAGAATACGCTGGAGATTCACAATTAAAACGTCAATTAGATGACGGTCAAGATATTACCAGTAAAGACGTCTTTGACTTGGCCAAAGCAAACGATCCTTTCGCTTTGATGGTCGTTGATAAAGTTTGCTATTATCTAGGACTAGCTTGTGGCAATATCGGAAACTTGTTAAATCCTTCCAGTATTGTTTTAGGTGGGGGAGTATCTGCAGCTGGAGAATTTTTGAGAAGTCGGGTTGAAGCTTACTTTAAGACCTTTACTTTCCCTCAAGTAAAAGAAAGTACAGAAATAAAATTAGCACAACTTGGTAACGATGCAGGTGTGATTGGAGCAGCTTTTTTGGCACTTGACATTTAAATGAGGAAGGGAATTAAATAATGGGATTTTTAAATACATTGATCATCGTTTTAGCAGCTATATTATTGGTGATCGGAATCAATTGGCTTTATTATTTTATCATGGGTAAGTATTATGCCACGGTAATCGAACAAGAAGAATTTCGTAAGGGCATGCGTAAAGCCCAAGTAATCGATGTTCGCGAAAAAAAAGAATTTGATGGTGGACATATATTAGGAGCACGCAATATTCCCTATACTGTTTTAAAAGACTCTATGACAGCTATCAGAAAAGATCAACCTGTTTATTTATATGATGGTACAAAAACTTTGAGTGTACGAGCAGCAAAGAAATTATATAAAAATGGCTATCGTGATCTTTATGTCTTAAAAGAAGGCTATGAAGGTTGGGACGGTAAAAAGAAGAAAAAAAATAGTTAACAAAAAAAGACTTGGAAAACCAAGTCTTTTTTGTTATCTGCTGAAACTTTTACGATGTGCTCTGCGACGGTTGGCATTGACTTGTGCTTCTTTTTCTTCAATTGGATCGATAACTTCCTTTTTAATGGCTGCAATCATACATAATGTACAAGTTGTTGTTGCCAAAGATCCAAGCACGAAGCCGGAAACAAATTTTTTCATCAATATCACCTCATTTTTATTACTATCTCTATTATGAAGCAAAATAAAGAATTTGAAAAGTAATAACCATGAATTTTAGCAAATGTTGAGAAAATAAA
>Ga0079226_10000627_pt1 | contig 25493 bp, 18 predicted proteins | sample Poulit2014_FD_76345 | JGI IMG/M metagenome (GOLD analysis project Ga0079226, IMG submission 76345) | Agricultural soil microbial communities from Georgia to study Nitrogen management - Poultry litter 2014 | ecosystem: Environmental > Terrestrial > Soil > Agricultural land | place: USA: Georgia...
ATCCAGCAGACGATGAACAGCACGCGCAGCCAGATGTAGGCCTCGTCCTCGTTCCCCTTCGAGACCGCGTCCAGGGCATCGATCGCATGCGACAGCGGCAACCAGTCGCCGATGACCTCGAGCGGATCGATATGCTTCACCCGTCAGCGCCGCGGCGCTGACGGCTCCACCGTCCGAGCCTGAGAAGACTGAGACTAGCGACCAGGACTGTCACCACAGCGAAAGTGATCGTTGAGGCGACGAGTCCTGTCACGAAAGCGAGCGCGCCGACTCCGATGATCGGCGCCGACATGGCCAGGTAGGCGAGGATGAAGTACGAGGTCGTTACGGCCGTCCTGTTCCGCACCTCGGTGATGGCGGTGATGGCGCGCATGCCCGTCGTGAAGAGGAAGCCCTGACCGGCCCCACCGAGGATCGCCGAGGCGACGAGCAGCAGGGTCGAGTCCACGAGGAGTGCGAACGACAGGGAGGCCATGCAGACGATCTGAATGATCCCTCCGCACAGGATGAGAGTCCGATCGGCCAGCCCCTGGAACAGCAGCTGGCACGCGGCGGAGGCTCCGAAGAGTGCGAAGACAACCGCGCCGATGACGGCCGCGGAGCCGATGCCAAGGGTCTGCTGCATGAAGCTCGGGGCGACGGCCGAATACAGTCCAGCGATCGCGAAGCTCGCGACGGCGCCTGGCACCGCACGGAGAAAAACCGCGCGGGACTCTGACGGGATGGCAGGCAGCTGCAGGCGCAGGGAATGCGAACGCGAGAGCGCACTCTCCCTGACGCCCAGCAACGCCGCTCCTGCGAGCAGGAGGAGGACGCCGTGGATGAGGAACGGCGTGAACAGGGGGCGCGGGAACGCCTCGGCGACCGTTCCTGACATGAGGTTGCCCAGTCCGAGACCGCCGATGTTCGCCGCTGTGGCCAGTGACGTGGCGAGTCTGCGCCTGCCGGGCGGAGCATTCTCGAGCACTGCGACAGTCCCGGTGGCTGTGAAGATGCCGGCTGCGATCCCGGACAACACCCTTCCGGCGTAGAGCAGACCGAGATGATCACCGCCCATGAACAGTCCCGCCGAGGCGAGGGAGACGAGGACGCCTGCGGCCAGCAGCGGCTTCCGGCCCCAGGCCTCCGAGAGCCTGCCGAAAAAGACGAGCGCGGCGATGACGGCTCCGGCGTAGATCGAGAAGAGCAACGTGGTCTGTGTGCTGCCGAACCCGAACTCGACCTGATAGCGCGGGTAGAGCGGCGTCGGCAGAGTGGTGCCGATCATGACGACCGCGAACACATAGGTCGCTGCGGCCAGCGTCCAGCCGGTGCCCGACCGATCGCCGACCGCAGCACGGTCAGCAGCTGTGCTGCGCTTCATCTCTGCCTCCCCTCTCGGACCGTTCGCTTCCTCTTCTCCGCCTGGCTTTCCGGCTTGGGTTTCCCGATCCTCACAGGTCGGGATGGCGCCGGGCATATCCGGTGGCGGCCTGGAAGCAGCGGGCGATGCGGAGCACTGTGGCATCACCACCGACCGGTCCGATGATCTGCAGTCCGATCGGCAGACCGGTGGAGCTGAAGCCGGCGGGCACGCTCAGTGCGGGACAGCCCGTGGCTGAGATGAGAGTCGTCGAGTCGACCCACGCCATATAGTCCTCGATCGATCGAGAGTTGATTCGAGTGGGATATTCGTCCTCCGCGGAGAACGGGAGGACCTGCGAGGTCACCGTGACGAGAACGTCGTGGGTGGAGAAGTAGTCGTTCATCGCCGACCACAGCCGCGCGCGTGCCCGGTCGAAGTCGAAGAGATCGGGGGCCGTGAGCGCGAGGCCGGCGTCGACATCGGCCTGCAGCGAGGCCTTCAGCCGCCCCGGATGGGCCGCATCCACCTCCCGCAGGTTCGCCGCGAACTCATAGGCCCTGGCCGTGCGGAACACACCGCGGGCCGCACGGAGGTCCGGCACGGACTCACTCAGCCGGGCGCCGAGGTCGGCGAACACCGAGGCGGCGCCGGCGACCACATCCTTGACTTCGGCCTCGAGTTCGAGCAGACCATCGAGATCGAGAGAGAACCCTGCGGTGATTCCGCTGAGATCGGTCGCCTCCCCGCGCGAAGGCTCGAAATGCGGCGAGGCAGGCCCAGAGCCGGTCCCGCTGCACAGCTCCATAAGCCAGGCGACGTCGTCGACGGTGCGCGCCATGAAGCCCGGTTGGCTCAGCCACTGCCAGGGATCTTCGGGAAAGGTCCGAGGAATCCACCCGTGCGAGGGCCGGAGCCCGACGATGTTGTTGAACGAGGCGGGCAGGCGCAGTGAGCCGCCGGTGTCGGAACCGTCCCCGGCCGCCTGGACTCCGCAGGCGATGGCCGCGGCCGCGCCTCCCGAGGATCCGGCGGCCGACCGGGCGGTGTCGAACGGGTTCCTCGTCGTCCCGAAGACGCGGTTGGCCGTGTGCGCTCCGGCCGCGAATTCGGGCACGTTCGACTTGCCCGTGGAGATCACGCCTGCCGCCTGCAACCGAGCGACGACGGTGCTGGTCCGCTGCGGCACATGGTCGGCGAAGAGCTCGCTGCCGTAGGTCGTGCGCATACCTGCGGTGTCATGCGTGTCCTTGTGGGTCATGGGCACTCCGTAGAGTGGCGGCAGGCCCTCTTCACCGGACGCACGCCGCCGGTCCGCCTCACGCGCCGCGGCGAGCGCGCGTTCGGGTTCGAGCGTGACGATCGCGTTCGTCGCTGGGTTGATCTCGGCGATGCGGTCGAGGTGCGCGGTCACGAGCTCGACGCTGCTGATCTCAGCGCTGTCGAGAGCGGCCGCCTGCTCGGCCAGGGACAACCACGTCGGCGACTCCGTCGTCAACGACGACCGGCCAGGAGACCGAGGCAGACGCCGAGCAGCGCTGCACCCGCACCGACGGCGGCGCCGACGACGAAGCCGTCGCCGCAGGATCGATGGCTGCGGGCCGCCCAGGCGGCGGGAACCGCGGCATCAGCCGGTGCGGACGAAACTGCGGGCGCGCCCGCGGCGACGGTGCCCGATGCGACAGGAGCGGCAGCACCGGAACCGGAGAGCCCGTCCGCCTCGGCGCCGATCGAAGCACCTGCGGGCACACCCTTCTCCGGCACACCGTCGCGGATGGCCGCGTCGATGTCTGCGAAGAACTTCTTCGCGATGCGTTTGGCGACCCCGCCGAGCATCCGCTGTCCGACTCCCCCGATCGGCCCGCCGAGCACGGCATCGGCTTCCCAGGTGATGTCGCTGCCGCCCTCGGCTCCGGGAGCCAGTGCCACCGAGATGTCCGCGTCGATCGTTCCCGGTCCGCCCGCGCCCTTGGCGCTGAGCACGAACGACGTGCCCTCGACCTCCTCGGAGAACGCGACGGTGCCCTTGTAAGTGCCCTTGATGGCGGCGACGCCCATCGTGAGGACGACGTCGAAGCTGCCCTCACCGGCCCGGGTGAAGCTCTCGACTCCCGGAATGGTCGCGGCGAGGATCGACTCGTCGTGGAATGCGGCATAGGCCGTCGCCGGATCGGCGATCATCGTGGCCGTGGAGGAGATGAGCATGGTTGTGATGTCCTTCGGTCGGATTCAGCGGGAGCGGTTGAGCTCGCCCGCAGCATGGTTCGTTCTCATATGCCACAGGGTCGAGGGGTCCAACGGCATCGAGCGGATGGGGATCCCCTCGGCGTCCTCGATCGCCGAGGCGATGGCAGTGGCGGCGGGGATCGTGCCGGCCTCGCCGGCCCCCTTGATGCCGAGCGAATTGAGCGGGCTCGGCGTCTCGAGGTGGTCAGTCTCGACGTGAGGGACCTCGGATGCGAAGGGCATGAGGAAGTCCATGAAGGAGGCGTTGAGCAGCTGTCCGTCGGCGTCATAGGCCATCTTCTCGTACAGCGCCCCGCCGACTCCTTGGGCCACACCTCCGTGGACCTGCCCCTCGACGACGAGCGGGTTGACCATCGGTCCGCAGTCGTGGACAACGCAGTAGCGCAGGATCCTGATGTCCGCGGTCTCCGGATCGGTCTCGACGATCGCGGCATGCATGCCGTTGGCCACGGTTGAGCGCAGCGGCGAGAAGAACTCCTGCTCCTCGAGCCCCGGCTGCTCGCCCGGCCCGATCGAGGGCTCGTCCTCGGCGGAGTCCTTGGCGAACTGGGTGGCCGCCCGTGCATTCTCGTCGAAGGCGTAGCGCAGCGGGTTCGAGAGCACCGACACCGCCGCCAGCGGCATCGAGGCGCTGGGATCGCCCTTGACCTGGATCATGCCCTCGTCAATCTCGAGGTCTTCGGGATCGGCCTCCAGGGACTCACCGGCGATCCGCAGAGCCTTCTGCCTCACCTTCTTCGCGGTGAGGTGGAGTGCGTTGCCGGCCATGACCGCTCCGCGCGAACCCCACGTGCCCACCGAATAGGGCAGCTTACGCGTATCGCCGGTCTTGACATGGACTGTCTCGAGCGGGACTCCCAGCTCATCGGCGACGATCTGGGCGAAGACCGTCGCATGGGCCTGCCCGTGGGTCGTCAGGCCGGTCCAGACGTTCACCCGTCCGGAGGACTCGACCTCAATGTGTCCGCCTTCGTAGGGCCCGGCACCGGTGCTCTCGATGTAGCAGGCGAGGCCGATGCCCACCCGGCGGCCCTCGCTGCGGGCCTGCTCACGGTAGGTTTCGAACTCGTCCCAGCCGACGATCGACTTGAGTTTGTCCATCGAGGTGACGAAGTCTCCCGAGTCGATGCAGCCCTCGGCTCCGTCCTGCATCCGCAGGCCCATGGGATGCGGGAAGTCGCGGACGAAGTTGCGCAAACGCACCTCGGTGCGGTCCAGGTCGAGTTCGGCGGCGATCGCGTCCATCGTCCTCTCCATCATGAACACCGCATGGGCGCGACCGGCACCACGATACGGGGTGACCATGACGGTGTTCGTGTACAGCGACCAGTACTCGACGCGGAACGCCGGGATCACGTACGGGCCCATGATGTGGGTGGAGGTGTTGAGCGGGACGATCACGCCGTAGGGCAGGTAGGCGCCGTTGTCATGCCAGAACTTCACGTCGAGCCCGAGAATCCGACCCTCGTCGTCGAAGCCAACCTTGACCCACTGCGTCTGCGCTCTCTCGTGGGCGGAGGAGATGAAGTGCTCGCGACGGTCCTCGGTCCATTTGACAGTGGTCTCGAGCGCACGCGCGGCGCAGGCCACGGCGAGCTCCTCCGGCCAGGGGTGGTTGATCTTCACACCGAAGGCTCCGCCGACGTCGGGGGTGATGACCTCGACCCGGGTCAGCGGGATCTCGAGCTTGGCTGCGAGCACTGCCCGCAGACCCGTGCTCGTCTGCGTCGAGGAGTGGACCTCCAGGCTCTCCTCGCCGGGATCCCACCGTGCCACGATGCCCTTGCCCTCCATCGGCATGCAGGCGCTGCGCTCGAATTCGAGGTCGAGTTCGAGGACATGGGGCGCGCCCTCGAGCCCCGCATCGACATCGCCGACGTACTGCACGATGTGAGCGGCAACGTTGTCCTCCATCCCCTCATGGACGATTCGCGTTCCCTCGCGGGACGCTTCGACGCCGACGACGGCCTCGCGGAAGCTGTACTCAACCTCGATGCGGTTCGCAGCGTCCTCCGCGATGTAGCGGTTCTCGGCGATGACCATGACGATGGGCTCGCCGACGAAGTTCACATGGTCCTTGGCCAGGGCGTAACCGGTGTGCGGGGCAACGATCGAGGGATGCGGAATGAGCATCGGCAGCCGTTCCGCGGCCTGTCCGGGCAGGTCCTCGTGCGTCCACACCGCGATGACGCCGGCGACGTCGAGGGCGCCGGTGACGTCGATGTCGAGGATGTCGGCATGGGCGTGGGGGCTGCGCACGAATGCGGCGGCGATCGCCGTTCCCGAGACATCGTCGACATACCGGCCGTGGCCGGTGAGCAGACGTGGGTCTTCGCGTCGGGTGATCTTCTGACCGAAGAGGCGAGTGGTCATTGCGAGGCCCCCTCTGCGCGCAGTTCGGCGGCTCGACACACTGCGGAGACGATGTTCTGGTAGCCGGTGCAGCGGCAGAGGTTGCCGGATACGGCCTCGCGCGCCTCCTCCTCGGTGGGGTTCGGATTCTCATCGATGTAGGCGTCGATGGTCGTGACGAAGCCCGGGGTGCAGAAGCCGCACTGGAGACCGTGGCAGTCGATGAAGGCCTGTTGGACGTCGGACGGATTCTCAGGATCGTCGCCGATGCCCTCGACCGTTGTGATCTCATGGCCCTGAGACGTGACGGCGAACATCAGGCAGGAGCGCACGGGCTCACCGTCGAGCTGGACTGTGCAGGCCCCGCAGACTCCGTGTTCGCAGCCCACATGGGTGCCTGTCAGCTCCAGGTCGTGCCGGAGCACGTCCGAGAGCAGCTTCCGGTCAGGAACCTCGAGCTCGTAGATGGTGCCGTTGACTGCGAGTCGGATGTTCGATGTCGGTTCTGTGCCGATGTCTTCAGTCATGCTCGCCTTCTCTCCCTATCGTCACCGGTCGTCCCGACCGGGCTGTCCTCATCGCGACCGCTTGCGCCGCGCGCATCCCCGCGACCGCTCGCGCCGTAGCTGCGGCACAGACGCCGGAACAGGCGGGAGGCGATCACTCCGGCAAGGTGTCTCCGGTAGTCCGCCGAGGCGTGGATGTCTCCGCCGGGGTCGATGAAGTCCCGCACCGCCTCGGCGACCGTAGCGGCGACCTCGGAGGCATCGCTGAGCCCTGCGCCCGATACGGCTTCGCCGAGGTCGAGGATGTCGGGAACGTCGGTGACGGAGACGAATCCGCAGCGCAGCCCCGTCACAGTCTCGCCGTCGACGTCGAGAATCATCCCCACTCCCGCAAGCGCGTAGTCCCCGCTGCGCCGGGCGAGTTCGTCGAAGCCTGTGCGCGAACCCGCGGGCAGCGCTGGGAAGATCGCACGGGTGATGAGCTCATCAGATTCCAGCGAGGTCTCCAACGGCCCGATGTTGAGTTCCTCGGCGCCCAATATCCTCTCACCGCGTCGGCTGCGCGCCTCGATGCGACCACCGGCGAGCGCGAGGACCATCGGCATCTCGCCGTTGGGATCGGCATGGGCGATCGAGCCGACGGTCGTGCCCCGATTGCGCACCGCGGGGTGCGCAACGAAACGCAGAGCCTCGCCGAGGAGGGGGTTGGCCCTGGTGACGTCCGCGCTGCGTTCGACCCGTCGATGTGTGACGCTCGCACCCACGCAGATCTCCTCCGTTCCGTCAGCGCCCGAAACGTCGAGCTCGTCGATTCCTGCCACGGAGGTGATGTCGATGAGGTCGCTGGGAGCGGCCAGGCGCATGTTGAGGACAGGGACGAGGCTCTGGCCTCCGGCGAGGATCTTTCCGGTGTCACCTCGAGCGGCTAGGAGGTCGAGAGTCTCGTCGACTGTCGTCGGTCGATGGATTCGCAGGGGTGATGGCTTCATCGTCTCATTCACTCGATTCCCGACCGCGTCGGCCGCGGTCGCTTTCCGCACCATCGACAACACGTCCTTGGTGCCCTTCCCGCCCGACAGAGAGACCAGCCCCACCGGCACCGCCGTCGGAGTCGGAAAGCATGTCTGCAGGTGCCAACCGGCGGGCAACATGGTACATGACCAGCATCGATATCGTTCCCAAGGCAATTCCCGAGAGGACGAAATCCTCGCTGAAGTTCAGGCTCACATCGCCGATCGCAATGATCAGACCCGCCGAGACAGGTACGATGTTGAGCGGATTAGCAAAGTTCACGCGGTTCTCGACCCAGATCTTCGCGCCCAGCATGCCGATCATGCCGTAGAGGACGACGGTGATGCCTCCTAGGACACCTCCGGGCACCGCTGAGATGAGAGCACCGAACTTCGGCGAGAGACCGAACAGGATCGCCACCAGAGCGGCAACCCAGTAGGCAGCTGTCGAATAGACCCGAGTCGCTGCCATGACTCCGATGTTTTCCGCGTACGTCGTCGTCGGAGAACCGCCCACGGAGGTGGCGACGACGGTTGCGACGCCATCGCCGATGACGGCACGCCCCATATACTTGTCGAGCGGGGCTCCCGTCATCTCTTCCACGGCTTTGACGTGACCAGCATTCTCGGCGACGAGGGCGATGATGCCAGGAAGCATGACAACGATAGCCGCGGCATTGAAAACGGGCAGATGGACACCGACGACTCCGGCCGCGGTGTCGGTCATGGGCGGAAATCCGATCCAGGGCGCCGCAGCGACACCAGAGAAGTCCACACGGAAGTGGGTCGTCACCTCTCCGGCGGTAGCGCTGAAAGAGGTGATCTGGCCGAACACCTGGTCGAAGATCCAGGACAGCACATAGCCGAGCACAAGGCCGAGGAAGACAGCGATGCGACCAAGGAAGCCGCGCACCCATACTGATACGAAGACGATGAAGACCATGACGATGACGGCGATCCACTGGTCCTGAGGCCAATAGGTGTTCGCAACCACCGGTGCGAGATTGAAGCCAATAAGCATAACTACGCCGCCGGTGACGACGGGCGGAAGGACTTTCATCAAAGCCGCAGAGCCGATGTAGTGGATGAACGTACCGACGAGGGCAAGGATGACGCCCGAAACCATGATCGCACCGGTGACCTCTGCAGGAGTACCTCCCTGAGCGGTGACAGCTGTGACGCCCCCGACGAAGGCGGCCGAGGTGCCGACATAGCTGGGCACCTTGCCCTTGACGATGAGCAGGAAGATGATCGTGCCGACACCGGACATCATCACAGCGAGCTGTGGATTGAGCCCCATGATGATCGGGAAGACGAAGGTCGCTCCGAACATCGCAACGACGTGCTGGACGCCGAGCCCTACGGTTCTGCCCCACGACAGGCGCTCGTCCGGAGCAACAGCCTGCCCAGGCGCTATGGTCTTTCCGTCGCCGTGGAGCTTCCAGGAAAACATCGACATGTGCCTCTCCTCATCGTTGAGAATTGCCGGCTCCGATACATGGCTCGTCAGTGATATAGGCCGCGTGACTCGGTGTCTGCGCGGCTGCGGACCACTCCGACTCAGGAACCGACTCTATTGCGCCCTCGAGTCCTTCATCACGTCATTTCCTGCCAAAGAAAGGCCCAGGCCTTCGGCAGTCTTCGCCAAGCATTCTGCTCGCAAATCCCGGACCCGCGCCTTCAGGGCAGCTTGACGATCTGCAGGGCGAGCGCGAGGGAAAGCCGCAGGTCCGGATCCTCGGTGAAGGGACCGACCATCTGCTCGAGCTTGCCGATCCGGTAGCGCAGAGTGTTGTAGTGGAAGAACAGCGCCCGGGCGGTCTCGGCGACGTTGAGATTGTGGTCGAGCAGCTCCTGCAGGGTCTCACGCAGGCCTTCGTACTCCTCCTTGGCATCGGTCGCCAATGGCCCTAGGACCTCTTCGGCGAAGTTGCGCAGCTCGGTCTGCTCCCCGACCTGGAGCAGCAGTCGGTAGACGCCGAGAGAGTCATAGTGACGCAGACCCTGACCGCGGGCGAGCTGCCGGCCGACCTCGAGTGCCCGCATCGCCTCCTGATAGGCCGGGGCCAGACGCGAGACGCCCTCGGCGGGGCGGGAGATCCCGACGGAGAACTGTCGCCGGCCGCCTCCTCCGTGCCCCCTCACGGAGGAGACGAACTCCTCCAAGCGACAAACGATCCTCTCTCGCGGCTCCGCCGCCAGGAGCAAGATGACCTGATCACCCGAGCCGACGACCGCCGCGCGGGGGTCGAACTGGGAGACGACCTTCGTCCAGGCGTCGGCGAACAGCGACTGCATCGTCCGCTTATTGCTCGCGTCCGTGGAGTCGGCTGCGGAATCCACCTCGGCGACCGCGATGCTGATCGGCCGGTCGAGGTCCCAGCCGAGCGAGTGTGCATGGGAGAGTACCCGGTCACTCGAGGCGATGTGACCACGGAGCACTTCGAGGACGAAGTCGGTGCGGTACTTGCTCTCGACAGCGGTGATGGCCTGCTCACGGGTGATGACGAGTGCCGCCGCGGCCGCGGCCTGCTCGAGCAGACGGAAGTCGCCCGTTCGCAGCGTCCGGGCACCGAAGGCGACGATCCGGCCGAGGTTCGAAGCAGCGGGCAGAGTCTCGGCCGTCGGCCGCCGGCCACCCTCGATGACGACGTTTCCCCAGTTCAGTGCCTCGCTCGCGGTACTGTTATCGTCTCGGGCGGATCCTGTACTTGCAGTGCGCGCGTCTCCGCTGCCGCCTCGGGGTTCGGCGTGTCGGCTGATGCCTGCGGGTTCGTCCTCGACACGGAACCGGCCCGAACGGTCGAAGCACTCGAGAGCGAAGACCTCGGCCGACGAAACTTCCGCATCGGCCGTGCGCAGAGATCTCACACGGCCGTCAAGCGTTGTTACCGCTGCGGCCACGCCCGTCCACTGTGCGAGCATGCGGCACACGTCCGCGAGGTCCCCGCCGCCTACTACAACGTCGACTAACTCGCGCATCGACGCCTCCGTGCGGGCAATGACCTGAGCCCTCCGGTCGAGATTGCCGGTGAGCACCTCCTGCATGATCTCGTCGAAGCCGACGTCCTCGCCAAGGTGGATGAGCGGCAGGCCGAGGGCATCCGCGACCCTCACGGCACCCTCGGGAATCTGCTCGAGATAGCGCCCGGATTTGAGTCCGATTGCCGCCAGCCCGTGCTGGTCGAAGGTTTCGAGCAGCCCCTCAAGATCCTCGGGACGATCACGGATTGGATACGCGGTCGTGAGCATCAGCTCGCCGGGCTTGACCCATGGCAGGATGTCCGGGACCTCCATGACGTTCGACAGCTCGACGACTCTGTCGAGACCGGCGGCACCGCCGACCAGTCTGGCCCCACTCATGCTCGGCAGTCTGAGCACATCCGCCACGGTGAGAGATTCGGGGGAGAAGCCGTGCCCTTCTCCCCCACCGAATGTCAATTCCTGCTGACCACATCCGGAATCCTTGGCATTATTTGACATGCATTGACGATAACAGGGCGGGATACTGTGTCGAAATGAGATCTCGGTCCGTGGTTCTTTCCGCCGCCGCTTCCCTCCTCCCGGTCCCCCGGATCGATGCGGCACGGGTCGGCGGCGCTGAGCATTCACCGATCGCCCGCGACCCCGCCGAAGCCCGCCTGGCTCGCGCCGAGGTCGGCGCTATCCCCGCGGAGGTGGTCCATGTGTTCGCCGCGGGGCTCTACCTCGCAGTCGGCGACAGCGAAGGTCCCCGAGGTACCGGCCGGCGCCTGCTACCCATCATGGGGCCTGGCGCCCTGGTGCTGCCCTTCGGGCTCAGTGTCCCTCAGCTCGACAGCACGCACCTCACAACATTGCGGGCCGGAACCATCGCGCGAGTGATCCCCGCCGTCTCACCATTGCGACTCGGCTCTCATCCGCCGATCTTCGAGGACCATGTCCTCTCACCTCGCTGGATTGGGTTCCCTGACTTTGCGCTCCACATCGTCCGCACGCACGGGCCGCTTCGTGTGAAAACACAGCCGTGGAATGGCCTCGACTCAAATACGCTGGCTGCCCTGGCCGGCCATCTGCGTCCCGGGTTATCGGATCTGGGCTCCCGTGCCGGTGGCCTCGCCTCCGCCCTCATCGACGAGGATGTCGCCGACACCGAGGCTGGGGTGCGAGCTCTCATCGGCGCCGGACCCGGCAGTACCCCCAGCGGTGACGACGCCCTGTCCGGCATCGCCCTCGCGCTCCGATCCACAGGTATGAACCCTCCTCTCGATCTGCTTTCGCGCACAGTCGAACCTATCGACCTCGCCCAAGCGACTCCTGCTCTGTCGGCAGCGCTCATCCGTGCGGCCGTAGCCGGTCACTGCGTGCCCGAGGTCGCGGAGGCGATCGAAGCCGCCCACAGACTGCTCACCACGCACAGGAGAGAACCACCGCCTCGGTCAGCCGCCTTCGCAACCCCGGCGGCGGGTTTCCCCGCCGTGCTCTCTCCGCTCGACCGGATCGGTCACAGTTCCGGCCACGACCTGTTCACGGGGTTCCTCGCCGTCCTCACAGCTCTCAACTGCCGCCGCCCTTCGCGGCCGGGAGCGATCCATTCGCTGTCACCACCCCGGCCTCCAACTGCGGCGATGATCCGCATCCGCGGCGGCGACGGCCCGCGGACTCCGACCCGCACTCCGACCCAGCACTCATCGAAAGGGACTCATCCATGCCACGCTCACTGACCGTCCGCCACGGCGTCTACGTCGACTCGGTCGCCCTTATGCAGGTCTCGACCGAGGTCAAGACCACTCCCGGGGTCGACGACGCCCTCATCGGGATGGCCTCGGAGCTCAACCTCGACCTCATCCGTGGAGCCGGTTTCGACATCGCCGAAGAGGTCACTCCGAACGACCTCATCATCGCCATCCGCGCGCAGTCGGAGGCGGCCCTGTCAGACGGCAACGACGCCGTCGACGTCGCCTTCGACAGGCTCACCGCCGCCGCTCGCGAGTCCACTGGCCCGGGCGGCTCCATGCAACCGGCCCTCACCGTCGAATCCGCGCTCGCCGGGTCCGACGCCGGGCTCACTCTCGTCTCGGTGCCCGGCGAGAGCGCCGGAGTCGAAACCTTCGCGGCCCTCGATTCCGGGTCCTCGGTGCTCCTCTTCAGCGACAATGTCGATGTCTCGACCGAGGTCGAACTCAAAACTCGTGCCGCCAAGCGCGACCTCATCGTCATGGGCCCAGACTGCGGCACCGCGATCATCTCAGGGGTCGGACTGGGATTCGCCAATGAGGTACGCCGCGGGATCTTCGGCATCATCGCGGCCTCGGGCACGGGCGCCCAGCAAGTCTCGGTCCTCCTCGACGCCGCCGGGGCCGGAGTCAGCCATCTCATTGGCACGGGCGGACGCGATCTCTCCCACGAGGTCGGCGGCCTCAGCGCACGACAGGCCCTGCGGGCGCTCGCCGTCGATGCCGAGACCGAGCACATCATCGTGGTCTCGAAGCCCGCCGACGCCGAGGTGGTCTCTGAGATCGAGGACCTCGCCGCCGAACTCGAAGTGCGTGTGAGCTGGGCAATCCTCGGCTCTGATTCCCCGAATCTCACGGCCGGGGTCGAAACCGCCCTCAGCTCAGCCGGCTTCACTGTGCCCGAATGGCCGCACTGGGGAGTCGGCGAGCCAGCCGGTGCGCTGACCGGTTCGCTCATCGGCCTGTTCTGCGGTGGGACTATGGCCGATGAGGCAATGCTCATCACGCGGTCCGCGCTCGGCCCGATCGCTTCGAACATCCCCCTGGCCGGAGCCGAACTGGTGAGCGGAACGGCCGTCAGCGCCGACGCGCACACCGTACTCGACTTCGGTGCCGACGAAATGACCCGGGGCCGGGCGCACCCGATGATCGACCCCTCGCTGCGCCTGCAGGCGATCCGGGATCTCGGCCCCTGGGCCGGTGTGCTGCTGCTCGACCTCGTGCTCGGCCACGGCGCCCACGCGGATCCTGCCGATGATCTGGCCGCAGCGATCACCGAGGCCAAGTCGGCGGCCGCCGAAGACGGCCGAGTCCTGCCCGTCGTCGTCAGCCTCATCGGCACGAGTGCCGATCCGCAGGGCTTCTCTGCCGCCGTCCGCGCGCTCGTCGCCGCCGGCGCCGAGGTGTTCCTCTCGAACGCTGAGGCGAGCGCCCGTGCACTCGCCCACCTCGGCTACGAGGCACAGGTGAGCACGGTCGCCGAATCCTCGATGCCACCGTCGCGCGTCTGCCCCAATTCCTCCGGCGCACAGGCAGCGACCGACTCAGCCGCCACCCAGAGCCTCTCGGGCCTGCTCGAGACCGCGCCGTCTGTGGTCTCCGTGGGCCTGAGCCTCTTCGCTGAGGAGCTGCGTGCCCAGGCGGTGCCCGTGACCGAGGTTCCGTGGAAGCCAGCCCTCGGCGATCCCGCCTCGCTCTATCAGGTGATGGCCGACCCCCGTCGCCGGGCGGCTAACGCCCAGGCACTCGAGCGCATGCTTTCCGCCGGAGCCGAAGTCGTCGGACTGCGGCCGGCTCGCGAATGCCTCGGACTGCGCGAGGACGAGTTCCTCCACTCGGGGCCTCCGCTCGAGTGGGACCGAGCCTCCGGCCCAATGCGCGGGGCTCTGGCCGGCGCCGTCGTCTTCGAAGGACTTGCCGATACACTCGAGGCCGCAGAGGCTGGTCTCGCCGAGGGACGCTTCTCCTTTGCCCCCTGCCATTCCCGTGACGCGGTCGGACCGATGGCCGGGGTCGTCAGCCCCTCGATGTGGTTGTTCGAACTCGTCGATCCGGTCCACGGCAATCGCGCCTATTGCTCTCTCAACGAGGGCCTCGGCAAGGTGCTGCGCTATGGTGCGAACAGCGAGGAGGTGCTCTCTCGCCTGAACTGGATGCGCGATGTGCTCGGCCCCGTCCTCGCCGCAGCCGTGGCCGCTACCGGGCCGCTGGACGCAAAGAACTACGTCACGCAGATGCTCCAGTCCGGGGACGAGGGGCACAATCGCAACCGGACGGCGACCCTGCTCTTCCTCCGTGACATCATGCCGAAGCTCTTCACCCTTGACTTTCCCGCTGACGACCTCGCCGAAGTGGCGCGCTTCCTCGGGGCGAACGACTACTTCGCGCTCAACCTCGTCATGCCCACGTGCAAGCTCGCCATGGCAGCGGCGAAGGGGGTACCCGGCTCGACTCTCGTCGTCACCATGGCCCGCAACGGCACGGACTTCGGCATCCAACTCGCCGGCACCGGTGACCGGTGGTACACCGGCCCGGCGCAGATCGCCGAAGGTCTCTACCTCGGTTCCTTCGGCGTCGAGGACGCCAATCCCGACATCGGCGACTCTGCGATCACAGAGACCGCGGGCATCGGCGGCCTCGCAATGGCCGCAGCCCCCGCGGTCGTGCGTCTCGTCGGTGGGGACGTCGCCTTCGCGGTCGACACCACCCGCCGGATGTATGAGATCACCCTCGGCGAGCATCCGCAGCATCAGATCCCCGTTCTCGAGTTCCGCGGAGTGCCGAGCGGAATTGACCTCGCGAAGGTACTCCGTACGCACGTGTTGCCGCAGATCAACACGGGCATGGCTGGGAAGGTCGCCGGGGTCGGCCAGGTGGGGGCTGGGCTAGTCACGCCGCCCGTAGAATGCTTCACTTCGGCAGTCGAGGGCCTGCGCGCACCGCGGCCCTGATATTGTTCGCCCACCGGGGTCGGGCGTCAGCGGTGGATCGCTCCGGTTGTCGCGCTCAAGGAGGCCCCGGTGCCCTGCGACCTCTCGGCAAGCACTTCGGCGAGAATCGAGAGCGCGGTCGCCTCGGGAGAGCGTGCGCCGAGGTCGAGGCCGATGGGACCGTGGATCCGTGCGATCTCCTCCTCGGTGGCCCCGGCTTCGAGAAGAGCCTCGATGCGCTGGGCGTGAGTGCGTCGGCTTCCCAGGGCACCGACATAGTCGGCAGGAGACCGGACTGCCTCAAGGAGGACCGGGACGTCGAACTTGAGGTCGTGGGTGAGCACGGCTACCACGGTCGAGGTATCGATGCGACCGGCTGCAGCCTCGGCGGCGAAGTAGCGGTGGGGCCAGCTGACCACAACCTCATGGGCCGCGGGGAAACGCTCTGAAGTGGTGAAGACCTGCCGGGCGTCGCAGACCGTAACCCGATAGCCGAGGAACCGGCCGAGCTCGGCCAGAGCCGCGGCATAGTCGATAGCGCCGAAGATGAGCAGGCGCGGCGGAGGCGTCGATGTGGTGACAAACACGCGAGTGCCCGAGCCGAGTCGGCGTCCCGTCTCGTCGTATTCGAGGATGCCGGTGGCACCGCCGACGATCATCTCTCGGGCGTCTGTGGAGACGTGTTCGGTGAGGCGCTCATGAGCGAAGCCACCGTGCACTCTCCCTTCCGTGTCGAGGGCGAGAATGCGGCTCGGTCCGTCAAGTTCTGCGCCGTCCTCCTCGGTGGCTCCCGGCAGCTCGAGAGCCAGTGCTGCCGCACGGGATCCGGCGACCGCCTCGAGGTAGATCCGCAATCGGGAGACAGCGGCGGGCTCGAGGACGGGGGTGACGAGGACGTCGATCTGTCCTCCACAGGCCAGCCCTACTGCGAACGCCTCCGCATCGCTCGTCCCGTAATGCGCTGAGGCCGCCTGACCCGTACTGAGGACCTCGAGTGCGAGTTCGTGAACAGCGGATTCGACGCATCCGCCCGAGAGGCTGCCGATGACCTGTCCGTCCGCGGCGACGGCCATCATCGCGCCCGCCGGTCGCGGCGCCGATGACCAGGTCTTCGTCACCACGGCGATTGCGAAGTCCCGACCTCCGTCCAGCCAGGCGAGGATCGCGTCGGCCTCGTTCATGCGTGCGCCCCCGGATCGGTCGCTGTCGGCACCATGGTCGCTGTCGCGTCCACGGCGGTCACAGGCCCACCGGCAGCTCGCGGAGTCGCGAATGCGCCTCCGTCGCTGGTGCCGTGCGCCGATCCTAGTGCCGCGATGAGGTCGGCGACGTTCTGCCACTGGGCGACGGTGGTCGCCGGAAGCACGGCCTCGGTATGTGCCGCCGCGACGGCCAGGCCCCGAGTGCGCGCTTCGAATCCTGCACGTCCGGCGCGAGGATTGACCCAGAGGAACCGATGGCTGAGTCGGGCCAGCCGCGCGCAGGCGGTGTCGAGCTCCGCACAGTCCCCGTGTTCCCAGCCGTCGCTGATGACGACGAGGATGCTACCGCGGACCAGGTCCTTCATCCGCCCGCTGAGGAGTTCGGTCAGAGAATCGCCGAGGCGCGTCCCGGCTCCCGCGTCGAGGACATCACCCAGCGCCGAGGCCACACCGCTGCCTCCTCGTCCGTGCCCGGCCGCTGCTCGTGTGCGTCCGTCGACTCTGGTCAGACGGGTCCCCGCCGTGAAGCAGCGGGCACCGAGCACTGCGGAGCCGCGGGCGAGGAAGCGCAGCGCGGGCTCCCGCCATACGGTCATCGAGGCGGACACATCCGCGACGAGGGTGACGGGACGCCGGCGATGGAGGCTGCGCCTGCGCGGGATCGCTGAGATCTCCTCGGAGCGGATGAGTCTGCGCAGGATCCGTGGGGCGTCGATGATGCCGGTGTGTCCCGGGCGAGTCCGATGTGCAAGGCCGCGCGGTGGTCGGAAGATGAGGCCATCGATGAGGGCTGCGGCTTCACTGCCGTGTTCGAACCCGAGGTCGACATGGCGCAGATGTTCGGTCCGGCCCGCTTCGGTGATCTCGCTCGCCGCCCCGCCTGCGCCCTCGGTGCTCAGCTCGGGCCGAGGGTATTCGACGTCGATGCCCGGCTCCTCGGCATTCTGTCTTTCTGCCAGTCCGAAGACGGCGTCGAAAATCGCATCGTGGAGGCGCAGATGTTCGAGTCGGGTGCAGGTCAGCGCACGGGACGCGGCTCGGACCTGCTGCGGATCGAGCGGGTCGAGGCAGGCCGCGGCCGTGATGAGCGACCGCACTGCGTCCGGGTCTGCGGGCAGTCCCGCGGCCCGCAGCCGGATGCCAAGTGTCAGGAAGGTGTCCGTCAGAGTCCTCACGTTGCACCGCCTCCGAATGGGCTGAGAACCGTGCGGGCGGGGGCGAGGTCGTCGGCGTCCTTGAGGACGGCGGAAATCGTCGCCGCGATCGCCGGGTCGTCGAGTTCGCCGAGGCCGAGGGCGTGCAGGGCCCGCAGCCAGTCGATGGCCTCAGCGGTGCCGGGAGGTTTGAGTAGATCGGCGCTGCGGAGTCGGTTGGCCGCAGCGATGACGGCCCGGCGCAGGCACTCGTCGGCCTCCGGCACGTGCAGGGAGAGGATCCGTGATTCCGCCTCGGCGCCGGGCTGGTCGAACCACTGGTAGAGGCAGCGTCTGCGCAGGGCGTCGTGGAGGTCGCGGGTGCGGTTCGAGGTGAGGATGACCAGCGGTGGGGTCTGCGTCGAGATCGTGCCGAGTTCGGGCACGGTGACCGACCAGTCGGCGAGCGCCTCGAGCAGCAGGGCGTCGAATTCGTCGCCGGCGCGGTCAATCTCGTCGATGAGCAGCACCGGTCGCGGTTCGTCGGGCCCGAGCCCCCGCGAGTCCTCGATCGCGCGCAGGATCGGACGGGCGAGCAGGAAGGCCCGGTCGTGGAGCTCATCGTCGAGGCGGAGCGCGTCGATGTGCTCCCCCGCCGAGCCGGACGCCGCCTCGATCGTGCGCACGTGGAGGATCTGCTTCGCGAAGTCCCAGTCGTAGAGCGCTTGGCTGGCCTCGAGCCCGTCGTGGCACTGCAGCCGGATGAAAGGGCCGCCGGAGGCGCGGGCGAGCGCTCGGGCCAGACTAGTCTTGCCCACGCCCGGGGAACCCTCGCACAGCAGGGGTTTGCCGAGGCGGTGGGCGAGCACACAGGTGGTCGCGAGTTCGGGTGCGACGATGTGCCCCACGCGCTCCAGCTCCTGTGCCAGGGAACGGGGATCGTCGAAGATCGTCATGGCTGCGTCGCCTCCTCCCGAGTCGAGTCTACTGATCGTCTCTGCTCTCTCGAACGTCCGCTGCCACCCGGTCATCCGAGTGCGTCTGACCGTGGGAACTCACGGCGGTGCCGACTCCCCCGGTCACCGCCGCGGCGAGCTGCGAGAGCTCGGCGATGACGGCTCGTGATCCGCCATTGTCGACGAAGTCGAGCAACGCGTCGACCTTCGGTCCCATCGAACCGGAGGCGAACGTGCCGGTGGCACGCAGAGCTTTGAGTTCGGCTGCGGTGACGGCACCGACATCGCTCGCGTCCGGAGTGCCGAAGCCGGCGACCGCGCAGGGTACATCGGTGGCGATGATGAGCAAATCCGCGCCCACCGAGGCGGCGAGCTTCGCGGCACTGAGGTCCTTGTCGATGACCGCGGAGACCCCAGCACAGCCCTCGTCCGCGGGCACGACCGGGATGCCGCCCCCGCCGGCGGCGACGACGATCCAGCCGGAGTCCGCGAGGAAGGAGATCATCGGGGTCTCGAGGATCTCGACGGGGTCCGGAGAGGCCACAACACGACGCCACCCCTTGTCGCCGAAGTCCTTCCAGGTCTGACCGTGAGCGGTCATCTCCATGGCGAAGTCCGCATATTGATAGGATCCGATCGGCTTTACCGGATCGGCGAACGCTGGATCGGCGGGGTCGACGACGGTGCGGGTGACCACGGCGGCGACCTTGTTCTCCAGCCTGCGGGCTGCGAGTTCGCGTTCGAGTGCGCTGACGATCGTGAAGCCGATGGTGCCCTGGGTCTGCGCTCCGCACCAGTCGAGGCTCACGGGCGGTAGCTCGTGAGCGGAGAGTTCGTTCTTGCGCAGGATGTTGCCGACCTGCGGCCCATTGCCGTGGGTGATGACGAGTTCGTGTCCGGCCGCGGCGAGATCGGCCAGATGCACGGCTGCGGCGGCGATCGCGCGTTGCTGGGCCGACGGAGACGGATCTCCGTCGGGCCCGGTCATCGCATTGCCGCCGAGAGCGACGAGGACTCTCACAGCCAGTCGACCTCCGCAGCTGAGGCTCCGTCGACGGACAGCTGGGCATAGCCGGGTCCGCGGTCGAAGAAGGGCTCGTTCGCATCCCGGGCGGCCCGCATCTGCTCGCGCAACGCGGTCGTGGCCGCCTCATCGGCCTCGGCACCGTCGACTCCGGCGGCATCGGCGCCGACGGATGCGCTCGGATCGGCAGTAACGACGACTCCGTAGGACTCACGAGCGCCAGCGATGCTCACCTTGCCCCAGCTGACGTCGCGGACCACCTCGGAGATCGGACGGTCGAGGGGATCGCCCCAGCCTCCGCCGCCCGTGGTGCGGATCCGCACGACCTCACCGGCGCTGATGACCTCGGCATCGGCGAGCGCATCGATCTCACGTTCGTTCGGACCCCCCGGATCGATGGTCACTTCGAAGGGCTTACCCGCCTTTCCGCCCTTGACGCCCCAGCACGCGAGGATCGAACGGTCAGCGATCGACATGAAGTGCCCGTCGCGCAGCATCCGGATGTGCTTCTCGTAGCCGAGGCCACCGCGGTAACGACCGGCACCGCCTGAATCGACGGCCAGACCGAGGCGTTCGACGCGGAACGGGAACCGGGACTCGGTGAATTCGGTGGGCAGGTTCCGGGAATCGGGGACGACGTGGATCGTGTCCTCGCCGTCGGAGTAGTAGCGTCCGCCGGAGCCTCCGCCGAGGACCTCGCGCATGAGGTAGTCCTTGCCGTCGCGGTCCTTGCCGTAGACCCCGGTGTAACGGATCGTCTCCTGGTCCGCGGGCATGCGGCCGTCCACAGCTTTCGCGACTACGCCGGCGAGGACGCCGAGGAGGCGGAGGATGACGAACGTGCGTGCGTTCGTCGGTCCGGGGAACTCGGGGGTGAGCAGGGTGCCCTTCTCTGGGAAGCGCATCTCGATGAGCGGCACGATGCCCTCGTTGACGTCGAGTTCGCCCATCCGCTCGGGGGTGTCGGCGAGGTTGCGCAAGATCGGGGCGAGCCACTTCTTGAGGAAGTTTCCGCCCACATAGTCGCCGCAGTGGTTGATCGGTCCCGCGGCCTGGGCGGCGGTGCCCGTGAAGTCGACGATGAGCCGCGGTCCGTCGTCCGGTCCCCCGGTCGGCGTCTTCGTCAGCGTGATGCGCTGGGTGTGGAGCATGGGGTCCGAGACGCCGTCGTGCTCGGCATAGTCCTCCCAGACGTACTGGCCGTCGGGGATCTTCGACAGGATCTCACGGCGGTAGATCTCAGTTGAGTTCTGCAGAATCGCGTCGAAGGCCGTCTCGACGGTCTCGACTCCGTAGCGGGTGAAGAGTTCCGAGAGACGACGAGCGCCCATCAGGCAGGCCGAGCACTCGGCGTCGAGATCGGCCGACAGCGAATCCGGCATTCTGGAGTTGCGCGACATGATCCGCAGTGCGGACCTGTTCGGGACCCCTTCGGACCACAGCTTGATCGGCGGGATCATGAGGCCCTCTTCGAACACGCTCGTCGCCCCTGAGGGCATCGAACCAGGGCACGCCCCGCCGATGTCGTCGTGGTGGCCGAAGGCCTGGACGAAGCACACGACCCGTCCCTCGGCGAAGACGGGAACGGTCACGCACATGTCCGGCAGGTGGCCGATGCCACCTTCGGATTCGTAGACGTCGTTGTGAAAGAACACATCGCCTTCGCGCATCTCCTCGATGGGGAAGTCCCGGACGACGGGGTGGACGAGTGCGGAGTACGAGCGGCCGGTGAGCTTGCGCAGCTGCCGGTCGTGGATGCCGGCGCGGAAGTCATGGGCATCGCGGATCATCGGGGAGCGTGAGGTGCGCGAGATCGAGGTCTCGACCTCCATCTCCACACTGGCAAGGGTGCCTTCGACGATCTCGACGATGATCGGGTCGACGCTCGACCCTTCCGCGGTGAGGCGGTTGCCGTGCTCGTAGGCGGTCGGCAGGCCGGCCGGGTTGATCGGCGAGGCGGCGATGTAGTCGGCGAGCTCCTGGCCGGTCAGGGGTTCGGTGCGCAGCATCGAACCCGAATCGACGGCACTTGTTTCGGCTGTGGTGGTCACTTGCTGTCCTCCTGACCGGTGGTGCGGGTGATGATGATGTTGGCCGCGCGATCGATGCGCGCGCTGAACTCGGGGTGCAGAGGCACCGTCGCACCGAACTCCTCGATGATCGCGGGCCCCGCGATCTCGTCACCGGCCAGCAACTCCTCGCGCCAGTAGACCGGGGTGTCGATGAAGCCGCCGGCGGCGTCGAAGCAGACGGGACGGTGACCGGTCTTTGCCCTCTCGTCGAGGGCGGGCGCACCGTCGGCCGAGGCGATGTTGCGAGTCTCCGGTCGCGTGATCGGTCCGATGCCGGAGACTCGCAGATTCACCCATTCGACGAATTGGTCGTCTGTGTCGGCGAAGTCGTAGCCATAGAGCTTGCGGTGCTCTGAGTGGAAGGCTCTAGTCACCTCATCTGCCCATTTCCTCGTAATCGGTCCCGAGGGAGCCGGCACGCGAACTTCGAAGGCTTGGCCGAAGTAGCGCAAGTCCACCGACCGGTCGAACTGATGAGCCGAGGCGGGAAAGCCCTCCCCGTCGAGTGCGGCGGCGGCCCGTTCGGTGAGTCCGGCGAAGAGAACGGCTACCTCGGCGATGTCGAGACGGTCGTCCCGGCTGACGTGAGTCTGCACGTAGTCGTTCTTGACATCGACGGTGAGCAGGCCGTACGCCGAGACGTTGCCGGGATCATGCGGGACGACGACACCGGCCAGGTCAAGAACGTCGACGAGGGTGCAGGCGAGCAGGGAGCCGGAGCCACCGAAGGTCGCGAGCATGAAGTCGCGAACATCAAGTCCCCGCTGGACGGAAATCTGGCGCAGGGCATTGGCCTGGTTCCAAGCGGAGATCTCGAGGATACCGGTCGCAGCCTTCTCCGGAGAAAGGCCAAGTCGTTCTGCGATCTCTTCGATACCAGTCTTTGACGCGTCGATATCGAGAGAGATCTCACCCCCGAGGAGATGGGGCGGTATCCTGCCCAGGAAGACATGTGCGTCCGTGATTGTCGGCTCAGTTCCGCCATTGCCGTAGCAGATGGGGCCGGGGTCGGCACCTGCCGACTGAGGGCCGACTTTGAGCTGACCCTCCATCGTGGTCCAGGCAATTGAACCGCCGCCGGCTCCGACGGTGACAACGTCGATCATCGGGATCTTCGAAGGATAGACGCCGACATTTCCTTCGGTGGTCAGCGCCGGTTCGCCGTCAATGACGACAGTGACATCGGTCGAGGTGCCGCCGCCGTCGCAGGTGAGCACCTGGTCGAAGCCCGCTTCGCGGGCGATGAGGCCTGCGCCGAGAGCACCGGCGGCCGGGCCGGAGAGCACGGTGGTAATGGGCTGGTGGACGACCTCGTCAGCGGAGAGAACTCCGCCATTGGACTTCATGATGTAAAAGGGCAGCGAGGAGTCCCCGCCGCCACCCGTGTATGCGTCGAGACGTTCGTGGATGCTTTGCACGTAGTTCGAGACCTTTGGTTTGACGGCCGCATCGACGAGCGTCGTCATCGATCGCTCGTACTCGCGGTATTCACGCAGCACCTCGGAGCTCAGCGACACCGTGGCCTCCGGGTGGACCTCGGTGAGGATATCCCTCATCCTCTGCTCATGGGCAGGGTTAGCGTAGGCGTGGAGGAAGTTCACTCCCACCGTCATAACGCCCTGGTTTTTGAACCATCGGGCAACCTCGCGGGCCTGCGTCTCGTCAAAGGGACGAACCTCCCCGCCTTCGAAGTCGAGACGACCGGAGACGGTTTTGACGAGATCGGCGGGGACGATTCGTTCAGGCTTAACCCAGAAATACGAGTTGCCGTATCCGTCGGGCACGGCCTGACGGGCGATCTCGAGGACGAACTCATAGCCTTCGGTGGTGATGAAGCCGAGGCGATCGAGCTTACCTTCGAGCAACTGGTTCGTCGCGACGGTCGTGCCGTGGCTGACCGCACTGATCTTCTCCGCGGTGACCGAGTCATCAAGCATAGTCAGCACTTTGTCGATACCGTTGATGAACCCGTCAGCAGGATTCGACGGCGTCGAGGGAGTCTTCGTCGTCGTCAGCGTGCCGGTGGATTCGTCGAATGCGACGATGTCCGTGAATGTCCCGCCGGTATCGATGCCGATGCGGATCCGAGGAGCATGGGGCGACATCTTCGTCCTTCCAGGTCGCGTAGGATTTGCCACCATCTTTCCCGGTGACCGGCCTCACTGAACCGGCAAGATCTGACGAATGCGAGTGTGTCTGTTGGCGATACTTCACAATTGATTGACGTTGCTTCGCAGTTCCTCTGCGAGGACTTCGGCGACGTTGCGGGCCCTGCGCCCGAGGATCGCGGGGATCCCTGTGCTTCCGCACGGCAGCCCGTAGTGGTCGTAGTAGTCGAACATCGCCGTCAGCCATCTGCGTTCACGCGCATCGAAACCGGAATCGGCGCGGGCTTCCTGGGCGGCAGCCCAGGCCCCAGGATTCGTCACCTCGAGACCCACCTCTGTACCGAGGACCTCTCCTGCGGCCCGAGCGACGTCCCGGATGGTGACGAGCTCCGGTCCACCGAGCTCAAGAGTCGCCCCGACGTGGTCCTCGGTCGTGAGCAGTCGGGCGGCCGCATCGCCGAGGTCACGCAGACCGATGAGCCCGAATGAAGCGTCCGCACTGTAGGCGACGTTGATGACAGGTGGAGACCCGCGCAGTCCGGGAACGAGATTGTCGATATATGCGCAGGGCTGAACGATCGTGAAAGGTAGAGAGCTTTTGCGCACCCGGTCCTCGGACTCGGCCTTTGCGAGGTGGTGCGGCATCGAAGGGGCGTAGGGGGCGACAACCGAGTGATAGACGATGCGCTCGACGCCGGCCACACGAGATGCATCGAGGAGCATTTCGACTAATCCGAGTTCGTCGCTGTACAGATTCGGTGCCATTAGGTAGGCGGAATGGCAACCGCGCAGCGCAGCGACTGGGTCGTCTAACTCCTTGCGGCCAAGCAGGATGGGCAGATGGCCCGCTGCGCTCACGGCGCCTGCGATCGCTCGACCGGTCTTACCCGTGCCGGAGACGACGGCGACTTTGTGCTGAGTGTTCATCTGTGAGGCTCTTCCAGGTAGAGACCGAAGCGAGCAGCAGCTTCAGGAGTGTCAACATCTGCGAGTCCGTCGTGGCCCGGCGGAAGCAGATCCGCGCACTCAATAGCGCGGACATCACCGTTGGCTGAGTGACGCTTGAACATGGAACGCAAGCCCTCGTCTCCGGCAATGGAAGCGAGGGCCTCGTCGAAATGCTCGCGCCCGAGGGCAACAGGGTGGCCCGGAGCCGAATTCCAGTGCGCTCGGGCGAGAGACTTGGGAGTTGTTGCATCGAGCAGGCGAGCATGGGCTTCGGCCGGAACGTCAGGCAGGTCGAGCAGTGAGACAACGACACCTGGAGCCGAATGCGATACGGCCTGCAAACCGGTGCGTAGGGAGCAGCTCAAGCCCAAATGGTGGTCAGGATTCTGGACCACCCACGCACCTCGGGGCACCAGCCGTGTCGCATGCTCCAACGCCGGACCGAGCACGACGATAACGTCCGATTCGAGTCCGCGTGAGGACGCCGCCGAAAGCATTCTTTCGACCTGCGCAGTCAGCAAAGCAGTTCCATCAGTACAGCGCAACAAGGCCTTGGGCCCGCCCATCCGAGTTCCGCCCCCGGCCGCCAACAAGAGTAGGCTCGGCACCTCATTCACCTGGTCCATGGGCCCAGACTGGCACCCCCGTCTCAAATTCGCCACTGCACATCTCACCAAAGACGTTCCTGTTCCGTCGTCAGATCTCGTGGTACCGCATTGTCGCCTCTAGGCGTATCGCTTCCGATCGAACCAGATACTGCTTTCTGTTTGCGCGGCCCTGGACTACGGGGTTTCGGGCCGCGCACCGTTTCACGGCGTCCGCCGGCGCAGCGTCAGCGAACCGACGATGATCGCCCCGACGATCCAGCAGACGATGAACAGCACGCGCAGCCAGATGTAGGCCTCGTCCTCGTTCCCCGTCGAGACCGCGTCCAGGGCATCGATCGCA
>Ga0079226_10000628_pt1 | contig 25491 bp, 25 predicted proteins | sample Poulit2014_FD_76345 | JGI IMG/M metagenome (GOLD analysis project Ga0079226, IMG submission 76345) | Agricultural soil microbial communities from Georgia to study Nitrogen management - Poultry litter 2014 | ecosystem: Environmental > Terrestrial > Soil > Agricultural land | place: USA: Georgia...
ATGTTTTTTGTGGAAGTGCAGGTGATATTTTTGTTCATGTATGTAAAATGTCACCGAAAGTAACTGTTATTGGACGAGCAACTCAAGGAATGAATGACTACTCTAATTTGACAACGATGGAATGGAAAGGCCGATTAAGGTTATCTTATCCAACTTCTCGATTAGATCAATTGGATCATAGAGGGATACTGGGAGAACCAGGAATTAAGCCAGATGTTTATATTCCATGGAGTCCCGAACATATTGAAAATGATATGGATATGGAAGAAGCACTGAAATTATTAGATACGATGCGAGTTTAAACAACATAGGAGCAGAAATGTCTATTGAACAAATAATGAAGGAATTTTAAGAAAAACTATAAAATATAAAAAAATGCTTGAATTAAAATAGAGACTTTGCTAATATAATAGATAATTTCATATGGACACCTTATCATTCGATGAGGTAGAGGTGCATATAGTATTAGTAAACAATCGGAGTATGACATCGATGAGGATTGTTGAAAGGATTATTTGCCGAAGCTTAATGAAGAGGTCAAGTTCATTTTGCTGGGGTGTCTCTGAATAAGGGGCAAACTGTCATGCATTGAACAGTGCATGGAGAACTACTGATCAGGATGAAATAACGTATATTGTAAAACAATGCTAGGTTATTTCCTGTCATTGTTTTTTTGTTTTTTAAAAGGGATGTAAAATGAGATTCATTTAATTACAGTGGAAGCCGGCCCACTAGTCATCCTCCTAAATTTGACAATATACCTTTTCATTTTCTCTATGCACACCCCAATCACACGAATGTTTTAGCATTAATAAAAGAAAGGGATGTGCATAATGAGTACACAAACAGTGAAAGAAAGGAAAAAGTTTGAATTCCCACATGGGTTTGTTATTTTATTTTCATTTATGATTTTGACAGCAATCACTACTTATTTTATTCCAGCAGGAGAATATGAACGTACAACGGATGAAAATGGTCAGTCGATTGTTGTAGATGGTACATATCAGACTGTTGACTCTAATCCAACAGGGTTTATGGATTTATTTAATTCTTTACATATTGGAATGGTTGATGCAGCGGAAATTATATTTTTTATTTTTATCGTCGGTGGAGCTTTTCGCATTTTTCGTGAAACGAACACGATTGAGGCTGCTTTTAGTTCAATAACGAAAAAATTGGCTGGTAAAGAAATTTTTCTAATTCCAGTCATCATGTTATTTTTTGCTATTTGTGGTGCAACATGGGGGATGGCTGAAGAGGTAATTCCATTTATATTAATTGCCATACCACTCGCAATGATGATGGGGTTTGATTCCATCACTGGTACAGCGATGATTTTGGTTGGGGTTTATGCTGGCTTTGGATCAGCATTTATGAATCCTTTTACAGTTGGAGTTGCACAAGGTATCGCAGGCTTGCCGACATTTTCAGGAATGGGAGTACGGTTTGTTTTTTGGTTGATTTTTGTTGGGATAACTATTACGTATGTTATGCTTTATGCGAGAAAGGTTAAAAAAGACCCAACCAAAAGTCCGATGTATAAAGCAGATTTAAAACGAGAAAAAGCCCAAGATTTTTCACGGCAAGAAGCGATGACAAAAAAGCAAATGATTATTATGGGGGTACTCGTCCTAACTTTAATTATCTTAGCTGTTGGTGTTATGGTGCATGGATGGTATGTGACTGAAATTGCTGCGTTATTCTTAATTATGGGAATTGTTGTTGGCTTCATTGCGAAAATGCGTATCAATAAAATGGCAGAAACGTTTATTAAGGGATGCGAAGAAATGGTCATGGGTGCGCTCATTGTTGGTTTTGCTTACGGGATTTTAGTAATCTTACAAGAATCCAACACGATTGATACGATTTTATATTCGATTTCAAATCTTGTTGCAGGACTTCCTACTAGCTTTTCAGCGATTGGCATGTTTATCACACAAAGTTTATTGAATTTTATCGTTCCGTCCGGAAGTGGTCAAGCGGCAATTAGTATGCCGATTATGGCACCACTTGGTGATTTGGTTGGTGTCAGCAGACAAACAGCAGTACTCGCTTTTCAGTATGGTGATGGGATTTCGAACATTTTAACCCCGACTGCTGGAGTGCTTATGGCTGCGCTTGCGATTGCCAAAATTCCTTGGATCAAATGGGTCAAATGGGCGATGCCGTTGATCTTGATTCAATATGGATTGGGCGCAATTTTTGTGACAGTAGCTCATTTATTTATTTGGTAAAAAATATATGACAAATAAATATAGATACGATTAAAAAGCAGCCTTTGTTTCTACTTAGAGACAGAGCTGCTTTTAAAATATGATATAATGATGAAGGAACAAGGGGGACAGGAAATGCTAGAAGATACTGGAGAAAGAATTATACCTGAAAAAATGAACATAATGAGTAGTATGCTTGTTGAACATCTTGCTAGGTATCATTTTGCAAGTCTCTTTACAGAGGGACGTATACTTGACTTTGCCTGTGGATCTGGATATGGCACACATATCATTGCTAAAAGGTGTAAAGAGAAAGTGAGTGAAGTTGTAGGAGTTGATATGGAGAAAGAAGCATTAAACTATGCGGAATATACATATTACCATCCAAAATCAACGTTCAAGCTGGCAGATGTAACAGATGCAAATATCCCTAATCAATTAGGTAAGTTTGACTATATTATTAGTTTTGAAACGTTAGAACATATTCAGGATGAAGAACAATTCTTAGACAATATTTACGAAATGCTACAGCCAGGTGGTACATTAATATTATCCACCCCATTTGGAAAAGGACGCGCGAAACCTTGTAAAAATCCTTTCCATGTTCATCAACTAAAGGAGGAAGAGTTTCGTGAGTTATTTGTAAACTATTCTTCCGTTTCTTATTATTATCAGGAACATGCTTTGATTATCCCGGCTGAATCGGCTAAAGGAAGGCATTTTCCACTTGGAATTGTTATTTGTCAGAAATAAAGGATGGAGAACGTAGAGTGCTGCCATTCTTTTTTCATCTTGTATACTCTCACTACTGTTTTGAACGTTAAATTAAATAAAACCCTACTACCATAATGGCATACCCACCAAGTAATGCTAATCCATCAAACCAATTGGACTCTCCATCTGTAGATAAAATATTCATTAATAATACAGCAGTAACCATGCTAACTAACTCAGGCCATGTAAAAAGAAGCGGCATGGAAGTTGGAAATAACTGTGAAATCAATACAAGTAATGGTGCTACAAACATGGCAATTTGTAAAGTAGAACCGACAGCAATTTCTACAGCTATATCCATTTTATTTTTATATGCCATCCAAACTGCGGATGCGTGTTCTGCAGCATTTCCAACCAAGGCAACAATAATTACTCCAATAAATAATTCCGTCCAACCAAATGTTTCAGCAACAACACTAAATGTATCGACAAGATGTTCTGAAATAAAAGCGACAGCACCTGTAGAGAATGCGAGGAAAATCATCGCTTTTCCTTTTCCCCATTCCGGAGTTTCTTCCGAATGATTATCTTTCCTTTCTGTTTGGTAAATTCCTCGATGTGTAACAAGTTTAAACAATAAAGCTGCTAAATATAAAATAATTAATGTAATCGAAATACCAATACTAAGTGCCATTGTGTGCCCATCACTCATGGAAACAGTAAAAATTTTAGGAATGATAAAAGCAAGAATAATGGAAAAAATTAGCAGACCTGCATTGTGTTGAGCATTATGAATATTGAACGTCTGTCGCTTGTATTTTAATCCGCCTACGAAGAAAGAAAGCCCACCTACAAGAAGTAAGTTACCCAGTATAGAGCCGGTTAATGATGCTAAAACAATACCAATAAGACCGGACTTCAGTGCGAAAATAGATATAATGAGTTCAACTGCATTGCCAAACGTTGCGTTCAGTAATCCACCAATACGTTGACCAAATACAATTGCTAAACTCTCGGTTGCTTTTCCGATAATTCCAGCTAAAGCAATAATGGTCAAAGAATAAATGGTGAACATAAAAATGGGAGACCAATTCATAAAAGCACCAATAATCGAGAGGGGTAACCCAATTCCTGTAAGTGTAAAAAAAATCTTATTCGCCATCCGTAAAACTCCTTTTATTAAGCAGTCAGAACTTTAGTATGCCCCATTCATTTGAAACTATTTTTATCTATGAAGGTGCTGTTTGTTTTAAATACTAGTAATATATATGTATTAAATTTTTACGGAAAAATTATGTGTAGATATTGGAAAAATAAATGAGGCTAAATATAAAGTGAAGCATAATGTGGTTTAAAGTATAGTATTTATTAAAATAAATCATTAGTATTATATGAGAGACAAAACTCGACAGTGAGTGAATAAATGTCAAAAGAAGTATTTCCCGGGGAATATTTATTTTGAAAAAGTTTTTACAATAACTTACAATACATCATCTTGTTAAAACTTATTTATGACACTGGGACAAAAGTGTTTTTTTAACTAATATCCGAACTATGGGAACTAGGTATAAAAAGCGCTTCGGAAATATGCTTCGCGCATCAAGAGGCGGCTCATGATCCTCCTTGCCCCGGCAAGGGGTATGCCAACTTTATCCGCAAAAGACGGTTTAAGTCAGCCTTCCTTTTTTAGCTCTGTGGGGTCTGACGTACAGGACGTACTAATGTCGATGACGCCACAGGACGTGGCGTCATCGACCATCGAGGCCTCTTTTCCCGCAGGAGTCTACGTATATTTCCTCCGCTAAGTCATTCCAATGTTCGTCTTTAGAGGTGTTAGTTTTAGTTACGTCCCAGTCTCTTATTTATAGTCGTGCACCACCCTTCTGAACCCGACTGCTACAGTAGCAAATAAAGAGTATTTTGATATTAATTCAGGAGAAATCTACCCTAATGCTGAAACTGCTTTAGAAGCCCAAAATTATAAACGAAAAGAAGAATTATAGGAAAAAAATCCTCCATTCGTTCAATTAACAAAAGGAGTGGGTCTAGTAACTATGGCTAAGCTAACTGATAAAAGTCCAACTTCAATATCTGTATTGATGTTCTTCTTTGAAAATATGGATGATTACAATACCATTATGGTATCTCAACAAGTAATTGCTGAAACCATTAATAAATCAAGACAAGCTGTTGGAAATGCAATAAAAATTCTAGAAGAGGAAAATGTAATTGGAATAGGTAAAGTAGGTCAAGCCAATGTTTACCTAGTTAATCCTCAAGTAGCATGGCAAAACGGTTATAAAAAGCGTAAAACAATGAATCTAAAAGGAAATATATTATTAGATCAATCAGAAAATAAGGAACTATTTGAGCGTTTTAGTGAAATAGATACTAAAAAAACTTTTAAAAGAGATAATCTTTCTACAAGAATTTCAAAATAAAAGGAAGTGAAAGTCTATAATACTATGCACTTACTGCAATACTGAACAACAAGAAAATAAAAAAATCTGTTCTTTTTGTGAATCAGATCTAACACAGACCCGACCACAAAAAAACAGATTCTCTCCCAAGAAGAAGCATATCAAAGTCAACCAATACTAGCAACGTACCATACTTATGATTTATTGCTCTTATTAAGTCATTTAAGAGAAGAGCGCTCAAATTCATATAAAACCATGCAAAACGTTAGAAAAGCTCCTGATGAAGCTAAAACAAACGATTATGATGAATTAAATCGATATGGACAAGAGTTTTATCGTGAAGCTACTGCAAGAAAAAATATTATAGAACAAATTCTAATTGACCGTATGGAGTATTATCCTAAACGAATTGATGACAAACTTTTACAAGCTTTACATTCAAAAATAAATTCAAATCATTAATATAAATGATTATTTCTCATCTTTTTTATCCAACCAATCAATATAGTATCCTAAAAGCATTACAAAAATAGAAGTCGCAATATTCCATGACCATTCTATCGTATCATTAAAAATGGATTGTTTTATTGTCAAAAAGAGAAAAGCACTAATAAGTAAAATAACCTTATGCATCTATAAACCACACTCTCTGAATAAACTATAATAATTGTTTTATATAATTATCTATCTAAACAATTATATTTTTATTTATATTTTGCATCTCCTTTAGCCAAACATTTAGTAAGGATATAACCTAAAGTTACAGGTATACCAACACCTTTAGTCCCTGCTTTTAATAATTTTTTTGCTGCCTTTACAAAACTTTTTTGTCTTATAGCTTCTACAACACTGTAACAGCACCTAAACCAAATGCATCATTTAACTCCGAAACAATACACTGATCAACGTATTTTTCTCTTGGGGTTTGAGCAGCCCATAGTGTAGGTAAATTACTTAAATCCAATTTTTCATATGTAAAATTACCTTCAGCATCAGAGTCATACAATAAACCTTCATCTTCAAATTCACTTATGATATCCGAATATTTCGTATCACTAAGTTCCTTATTTAATAACTCTCTATCATAACTTTTTTCTATTCCATTTTCATCATAAATTATACCTTTATCAAAAAACACTTCTAACACAGTTGCAAGTTCTTCCACATCATCTTCAGTATAATTATTACCCTTATTCACTTCTGCTGCTGCAACCTTACCACTAGAAAGTGAAAGTTCAACAGACATTAATAACAGAGTGAAAATCATACTTAATAAAACAAATTTCGATAAAAAATTTAGCCTCATATTCATAATAAATTTCTACTCTCCTTTATAAATATTTGATTACAAATTGATACACACCCAAAATAACAAATTTTTCCTAAAATTGTAACCATTATTTGAAGAAAGCTTTATTTCACGTTTATAAACATTTATGCCTAAAGGCTTAAGGGTTGCCGTTAAGGCAACCTCTTTTTCACTAGGAAAGTAAAAGATAAAGAATCGGAACAGTAATTACGCTTGTAGCTGCACCATATTTTAAAGCGTCTATTGTATTAGTTATAAGTGCGTCATGTTTTGCATTTCCTACTAGTTTATTAACTTCCTTTTTAGCTTTAGAGACTAAGTCCGTCGTCTCTTGATTTGCTTTTTTCACGATTTTTGTGTTTTTGCTCTCCATGTTGCTGATGCTCGACGTTATCTCGCTGTTCATCTCGTTCAACTGCCTGCTGTTTGTCTTTTGAATCTCTTCTAAAGCTCGAATCGTCTTGTTGTTGTTTTTTTGAATCTGATCGTGTCCATCTATCAAAATCGCTCGCAAAGTCTCTTCGTTTTCGTTTAACATCTCTTCTTGCTTCGTCAAGACTGATTGCATGTTGCTCATGACTTCGCTCGATTTCTCTTGAATCTGCTCCAATTGTTTGTGAATCGTGACTTCTTTCGCCATTTCCTCGTTCATCTGAACTCTGATATAACTCGTCATCAGTTCGTTCAACTTTTTGGTTTCTTGAAAAAGTTCGCTCATGCTCCTGTTCTCGTTCAGCTTGTCTTGTAATGACATTTTCTAATGCCTCCTTTTCATAGTCAGAACCTAGTTTATTTGCACGTATGAAGCGTTCACGCTCCGGATGTTTAAAGCTAAGGGTTTTCCCCCTCAATTTCGTTTCAATCCCGTAATCATCACTTAAACGTTTTTTAAAACTATCAAAATCGGTTGCGTTTTCTCTTGAATATTCAATCGCTTCACGAATTTCTTCTTTCCAAGATATTTGCCCTTTTTCTAGTAAATGTTGTTCAGCTAATGTGTGACGAACGGGCGCATTATGCTCTGTCACGATTGATAAATCATGTTCTTTACAGATTTCATCACTCATTGATCTTGTTCTTTCAATCGCTTCATTTCCATGAGCTTGAAACTTGTACCCTGTTTCAAAATTAACGGAATTAATCACGATATGATTATGAATATGGTTTCTATCATCATGCGTATAAACAGCGACTTCATGGTCTGGTGCTAGTTTTTCAGCTAATTCTAAGCCAATTTGATTCGCTTTTTCGGGTGTAAGCTCCCCCTGGTTTAAAAGACTGAATCACATGATGTGCTTGTATCCCATCATTTTTAGAAAAAAGTTCCCTGGTCTGCTTCATTTGAGATTTAGCATAATCAATATCAAGATTGTGGCCATCTTTTACAGCCGCTTTTTTTTCTGCATAATTACAAAGCTGACTTGCTGAACCAGTCGTTCCTAATTGAATTGTTGCCATATTTCATGCAACTCCTTTTTAATAGCTTGTAATTCCTCGCTATTTACATCATCATTCGTGGCATTTGCTCGCCTTGTGAGTTGATTCACGTTGTTTCCAATCGCTCGCAATTGCTTGGCTATCTCAATCGCCCCCGCTTTATCTACTTTCGGTGGCTTCATTCGATATCCCATTGCCTTCTTTTTTGCCAAAGCAGGCACTGTCATTTTAAGTTGATTACAGTCACCTTCAACTTGAACAACATGTATTGAAAGTTGATTGCAACTCAGTCAAACTTGAGTACCACTCTGCAAAAGTTGAATGCCAACCTCACAAACTTGCACGCCACTTCCTAAAAGTTGAGCGCCAGCCCTATAAACTTGAACGACGCTCCCAAAAGAGTACCTAGATTGCCCTTCTAACTAGCGCTATATTTATACAAGAAAATTGCCTATGATCCCAAAAATACTGCTCCATAAATAAGTGCAGCTAATACAACATAGGCAGGACTAATTTTTTTAATTTCAAGGAAAAAGTACCCTGCAATAATAAGGATAACCGTATGAATCATTCCAACATCAATATAAGAATCAAAGAAGAATTCAAAGGTCATGACACCAAGTAATACTGCAATAGTTGGACGGATAATTTGCGTGAGTTTTTTTACTCTCGGAGAATCTTTGAATTTAAGTAAAATTCCTAAGAGTGCAATTAGCATAGCGATGGTTGGTGCAACTGCTCCGAAAACACCAACAACAGATCCGATAATGCCACCTTGATCATAGCCGACATAGGCGGCCATTTTTGTGGCGATTGGCCCAGGTAAACCATTTCCTAGAGCGACCATTTCACTAAATTCCTGGTTCGTGAACCAACCATACTCGTCGACGACTTCACGTTGTAAGAGGGGAATGGTAGCAGGGCCACCTCCATAACCTAGAATATTCGCTATAAAATTGGCGTAAAATATTTTCCAATAAGTTATAATCATGACCCACCCTCCAGTCTCTTAGATTTTTCACGTTCTTCTTTTGTTTTAAATAAAAGAGCATATAAAATTAAAGCAATAATAACAATCGCTGGATGGATGCCAACTAGTTCAATGAGCAGCAAACTAAGTACCGTATAAAAAATAGTGGTACTCCAGCCGAGAAGCAATTTAGATTTTCGGATAAAATCCCACGCTAGTACCCCAATCATGACACCAGCAATAGGGAGGACACCTTTTGACATGCCTTGAACCCATGGCTTATCTTTATAGGCATTTAATGTTGTCAGTAAGAGAATGATTAGGATTGCAGTTGGTGCTACGGTTGCAATAACGCAATTAAGCATTCCCCAAAAACCTTTAAGTCTCCATCCAATATAGCCTGACAGCTTTGTATTGATCGGACCGGGTAAGGTGTTTGCGAGCGCTAATATATCTGAAAATTCATCATCATCCATCCATTTGTATCTTTCTACGACCTCTTTTTGCATAAGGGGGATTGCAGATAATCCTCCGCCATAACCAAGCATGCCTGCACGAAAAAAAGCTATGAATAAATTTTTATGCATGTTGGTATAACAACTCCTCTACTATTTCATTTTTGTGCGTTCCTTAAAAGCATTCATCGCAAGTTAAAGTCTTATTTCTTTAAATAATTAATTAGTTGAAATAATAATATCATACGAAACTTAGAGTGTATTGTCAAAAAAAAATTAATATTTGTTTAATTTATTTAGTTTATATACTTATTTATGATAGTATTTTAATGAATTGCCTTCTTTTTGTTTATATATGAAAGAAATTGGATCTGTGTTCATTTCGCTTTCATGTTTTATCCCAACATGTAAATGAAGTTAATTAATAATCTTCTCATGGTATACTGAAACTAAAAGATTGGAGGCGCTTTAAAATGAGATTTGATGGAATTGATCAAAAAATTATTGATTGTCTAGTCGAGGATGGCAGAAAGTCCTATGTAGAACTTGCTGAAGAAGTAGGTCTTTCGCGTGTAGCAGTTAAAGACCGAATTGAAAATTTAATTGAAAAAGGAGTTATTGAAAACTTTACCATTACCGTGAACTCTGAAAAAATCGGCAAAAAGGTTTCCGCATTTTTTGAAGTAGATGTTGAACCTAAAAACCTCCAAGAAGTCGCAGAAAGTCTTGCCAATAATCCAAATGTGGCTAGTATCTATCAGATGACAGGACCAAGTACCTTACATATGCATGTTCTTGTGAGAGATTTCCAAATGCTAGAGACGTTTATTAATAATGAATTATATGCGGTGGAAGGAATAACAAGAGTAGAGAGTAATGTTATTCTAAAACGATTCAAAAGTCGGGGAGGTTACAAATTATAAATGTGCTTTATCTATAAAACACTCATACTATGATAAGTTACGACTTGGCCGTTGTTTTATCATAATATGAGTGTTTTTTGATTGCTAAGTAAAATAGCTTAATTACTTAACTTGTATTTAACAAGAAATAAAAAATTTACACTGATTGAAGGTTCACTTTATCCGATCTCTTAGACTTTGAAAAGTCATCAATGAATGCAGCTAGATTTGTAAGAGCTTCTTGGATAATTTTTTCTCCTAATTCATAACTACCTTTTGTTCCATCACCGATATTTCCGTTATTTGTAATTTCATTAAATTGATAAACTACTTTTACAAAATCACTCTTCATGTATTTAAGGGCAAAAGAATCTTCATTCATATCTCCTTTTTCAATGAGATCCTTTCTTACGATACTTGGAGCTAAGTATAAACACTCAGAAATTTCCCGCTCACATGCATGTCCGAAATACTCTGAATCAATCTCTTCAGAAAGTGTCTTCTTCGCTGCATCCACAAATTTGGTATGGGCAATTTCCACTTCATATTGACGGGCTAATTTTTCTGCTGCAACACCGATTGGGGCGCTGTTACCACCATGAGCATTCACAAATAAAAACTTCTTTAATCCGTGTTGTTTCAAACTAGCGACCACGTCTTCCAAAATGGAAATTAATGTTTCTGGTCGAAGGGAAATAGTTCCAGGAAAATCCATGTGATGGGGAGAAACACCATAGTTTATCGTTGGTGTAACAACAACTTTTGGAAAACATTTTTCTGCTAGTAATGCCGAAAAATTTTCCGCACGGTAAGAATCACATCCTTCAGCAAGGTGTTGTCCATGTTGTTCCTGCGCACCAACTGGAACAATTGCAACTGTCGCTGTTTTCAATGCTTCCTGAATTTCAGGCCAGGTCATATCAGATAAAATATACTTGTTCATGTAAAAACCCCATTCTTTATAATTTTTTGTTTATTTATTATCTAGCATAAAGGAAGAGTATATATTATGCAAAATTCAATTTTTTAAAACTCCTTTTGCATTTGTAATTTAATAGTCTTGAAAAGGGGTGTATACCGTTTAAAAACTAACTCTATTTCTATGTAAATTTAAGGATAAGTATCTGAATCTTTTCATCTATTTGATTGACATAAATCCTTGGTTTATATAAAATAAATTGATAATTTGATAAAGACTCAAAATATACTAACTTATGGAATGCATGTAAAATGAATTTTAAAATAATATTGATTAATATTTGTCTTTAAATTGACATCTTAGAAGGGGTTGTGTCGATGAATTCATTAAATTATTTTTCGAATCCTTATCCAATTCAGCGCAATGCAACTTTTGCTAAAAACGGTATGGTTGCGACGTCCCAGCCACTTGCAGCTGATGCTGGAATGACCATCTTAAAAAAGGGGGGAAATGCTGTTGATGCAGCAATAGCGACTGCAGCCTGTTTAACGGTTGTTGAACCAACATCTAATGGAATTGGTGGAGATTTATTTGCCTTGGTATGGATAAAAGGGAAATTACATGGCTTAAATGGGAGTGGGAAATCTCCGGCAAGCATTTCTATTGATGCTGTCAAAGAAAAAGGACATGAGAAGATGCCTAAATATGGATGGATACCTGTTACCATACCAGGTGCCCCTGGAGCCTGGGCAGAGTTGTCGGAAAAGTTCGGCACTCTTCCATTAACCGAAGTTTTAAAACCTGCTATTACGTATGCAAGAGAAGGTTATCCGTTATCCCCGACATTAGGCAAGTTCTGGAAACGAGCTCATCGAATTTTTTCTGAAAACTTAAAAGGCGATGAATTCAAAGCATGGTTTGAAACATTTACAGCTGAAGGAAGAGCACCTCGTGTCGGTGAAATTTGGGCATCACCAGATCATGCGCGAACTCTCGAATTCATTGCAGAGACGAATGCTGAGTCCTTTTATCACGGGGAACTGGCAGAAAAGATAGCTAAATTTTCAGAAGAAACGGGCGGATTTTTAACAGCAGATGATTTAGCAAATCATAAAGCGGAATGGGTCGATCCAGTTAGTATTAATTACCGTGGCTATGATATTTGGGAACTTCCACCTAATGGACAAGGTGTCGTGGCACTTCAAGCGATGAATATCTTAAAGGGTTTTGAATTTACGGATAAAGAGTCTATCCATACATATCACAACCAAATTGAAGCAATTAAGTTAGCTTTTGCAGATGGGTTTAAATATGTAAGTGATAAAACGAAAATGGATGTTACACTGAAGGAACTTTTAGATGACGATTATGTAGCAAAACGCCGTCAGCTTATTACAGATACGGCGCTTACTCCCAAACCAGGTAACCCGAAAGCAAACGGAACCGTTTATTTAGCTACCGCTGATAATGAAGGGAATATGGTCTCTTTGATTCAAAGTAATTATATGGGCTTTGGCTCTGGAATCGTTGTTCCTGGAACAGGCATCTCCTTGCAAAATCGTGGAGCTGATTTTTCACTTGAACCAAGCCATGTCAATGCACTTGAAGGGGGAAAAAGAACGTATCATACGATTATTCCAGGATTTTTAACGAAAAATAAACAAGCTGTTGGCCCATTTGGTGTAATGGGTGGATACATGATGCCACAAGGTCATGTCCAAGTGTTAATGAACACGATTGACTTCAGGCTCAACCCACAGGCAGCACTTGACGCACCACGCTGGCAATGGATGCGCGATAAAATTGTCGAAGTGGAACCACGTTTCCCACACCATACAGCTGCGGAACTTGCAGAAAAAGGGCATGATGTCCGAATTGCAATGGAACCGAATAGCTTTGGACGAGGGCAAATTATATGGCGTGATCCCGAGACTGGTGTACTTGTCGGCGGAACAGAATCAAGAACGGATGGTAGTATTGCTGCATGGTAAATTTTATAAGATGAAACAGGAAGTAAATAATATTTTTTGGAGAAAAGGAGAATAAAAAGAATGCAAAATAAAGCAATCGAACAAATCAAAAATTCCACTGAGCTTCCCGTCATCATGGCACCAATGTTTTTAATAAGCAATCCGAAAATGGTTATCAATGCATGTACGTCTGGGATAATTGGAACTTTTCCAGCTTTGAATGCAAGAAATGGTGACATACTGGAGGATTGGATGAAAGAGATTACCACAGAATTAGAAAAACAAAGCGAAGCAAATCCTAACCGTAAAATTGGACCATGGGGAATTAATTTCATTGTGCATCGTTCGAATAAGCGATATATGGAAGATCTTAAATTAATCGAAAAGTATCAACCACCAGTAGTAATTACTTCCTTAGGTGATCCAGGTCCAGTGGTGGATATTGTTCATCAATATGGTGGTGTGGTGCTTTCAGATGTGATTAATATTAAATTTGCTAAAAAAGCGATTGAAAAAGGAGCAGATGGATTGGTTTTAGTTGCAAGTGGTGCTGGTGGTCATGGGGGAACTTATAATCCAATACCATTTGTACATGAGGTCAGAGAGTTTTTTGACGGGCCAATCGTACTATCTGGTGGTATGTCAAAAGGCGAAGATATTCTTGTTGCCGAGTTACTCGGCGCTGATTATGCCTATGTCGGAACGCGTTTTATTCCAGCTGAGGAAAGTGGAGCTCAGGAGGAATATAAAAATATGATTGTTGATTCTTCCATTGAAGATATTATCTATACAGATGCTTTTAGTGGTGTTCATGCGAATTATCTTATTCCAAGTATTGTTAACGCAGGATTAGATCCTACCAATCTCCAAAAGAAAGAAACAATAGACTTTTCGAAAGGAAAAGATGGAGAAGTGAAAGCTTGGAAAGATGTCTGGGGTGCTGGCCAAGGTGTTGGCTCGATTACCAAAATACAGACGGTTTCTGAAATAGTAGAAGAATTAAAGAATGATTATTATAAGGCTGTGCAAAAGGTTTCACAAAAAAGTGGAGAATTTGCTTATGAACGCTAATTGCCTTTTATAGGAAGAGGATTTGAACTCCGACTCCGACTATACAAAACGTACAAGAGAACATCCCTTGTACGTTTTTTCTCCCTAAATATAAATATTTTATAAAATTTTCATCTACAAATCCTACGTTATGTTATATTAATTTATACGTGAATTGCACGATTAGATAATATTTTACTAAAATAATAGAGGTTAAATTACATATTAAAAAAACAGCATAAAAGGTGGTTTTTCACATGGAACTTGATTTTTTCTGGTTGGGACTGGGACTAGCTGCTTTTGGCTATTTCATAGGGAAGGGTTTACAGAACTTTAAAAATCCAATGACTCCAGACTTATTTGATCTTAGTGATGACGAAGAACATAAATTAATCAAAGAAAAAGACTTGTATTGGTTTATCGGTGTTTCAAAAGAAGATGCTAAAAAGTTAAACGAAGAACATCCAGATGTGCCACATATTACTCTAAATGGTCAAACGTATTATCCTAGGAAGAAATTAAAAAAATGGCTGCTGGAAATTGGAGACAAAGAAGAAAAGTAATCTTTTTGAAGTGTCAGTTTTCATTGTATACTAATGAAAGCTGACACTTTAATTTTCAGCCTGAATTATAAAGAAACAATAAAATCAACAATAAACTTCATATTCACATGATACATTAATGCTACAGGAGGAATCATTCATGAAAGCACGTCTTTTACTAGTCGAAGATGACCAAGAAATCGCACGAGTTATTCGGGATATGTTCAAACGGGAAAACTATGAAGTAACATGGGCAACCACGGGCCTTGAAGGATGGGAAGATTTTCAGTCTGCAACTTATGACCTTGTTCTAGTTGATCTCATGCTGCCAGAAATGGACGGCTTCACGTTGTGTAAAAATATTCGCTTGAAAAGTGATATTCCTCTCATGATCATTAGTGCTCGTAGGGAAGACGAAGATAAAGTAGAGGGACTCGGGCTTGGTGCAGATGATTATTTAGCGAAACCATTTAGTTTAGCAGAATTGAAAGCTCGAGTGGAATCACAACTTCGTAGGTGGAGACGTTATCAACAAATTCCAGAAGGGGAAAATATATCCTACTATAAAGGTGGGCTAACCATTTACTGGGATGAACAGCAAACGAAACTTCATCAGGAAAAATTAGCTTTAACTGTAAAAGAATTTGATTTACTGCATGTTTTAGCAAAACATCCAAAGCGTACATTTTCAAAGAATGAACTGTATGAACATATATGGAATCAAGTGGAAGCAGATGGATTACACACGGTTACAGTCCATATTAAGTCGTTGCGGGAAAAATTAAAAGATCCAGTGAAAAAACCACAATTTATTGAAACTGTATGGGGGAAGGGCTACCGCTTTATAGGTGAATTGGTATGAAGATAAAGACATGGCTCCTACTCTCTTATTTTATCGTCATGGTTCTCCCGCTAATTGCGGTATATTTTTTATTTGTTTGGATTAACTCATTTAATGATGAACAAGAAGTCGAGGAACATGTTCAGTTTAGGAGTGAACTTGAACAAATTAAAAGTACACTGGATAATCCAGAACTATATAGTCCACATGCCAACCATCATGAAGTAGAAAAGCTCACGAATCAGAAAAAATCGATTGTACTTTATAATGAAGACGGAATAGTTTTATATTCGTCCAATCCATCCTTTTCTACCCGAATTGGACTTGAAAAGGAGCAATTGTATAAACATCTTTATGATGTTAACCAAGATTATCGTACTTATTCTTACAAACAACCTGTATTTGATGAGAAGGAACTAATTGGATTTTTTCATGTTGAAATGTCACGTGACGAGTGGGTCACAGGCGTAAACAAACGGGTATATATCGTCGGTGGTTTGTTTTTCATTGTGTTTATCCTGATTTATATCACGATTGTTCATCTTGTAAATAAAAAACTGAATCACCGGTTAACAGGTTTGATGGATGATATGTCAGCTTTTGCTTCTGGTAAGTCATTTAAAGAAAGACAGACCAATAATGATGAGATAGGTAAATTAACGAAGCATTTTTACAACATGAAGCATCAAATTGACTCATCAAGAGAAGTGATTGAGAAGGAACAACAGGCGAAAGAATATTTAATTGCTAGTGTGTCCCATGATTTAAAAACACCGCTTACGTCCATCAAGGCCTATGCAGAATCCCTTAAAACCCGTGATTTAACCGAAGATGAGCAGAATGAATATCAGAAAGTGATTATGGATAAGGCAGATTTCATGCAGCAGATGTTAGATGACTTACTTACCTTTACATTGTTGCAATCTCCTACATATGACGTTGATTTTGTTGAAGTGGAGGGTAGTGAGTTTTTCGACATGCTTGTCTCCGATTATGAACCAATTTGTAAGAAAAAAGGGATTCATCTTTATACGAGTGTTGAAGTGGACGGAAAGTATAGTGTGAATCCAAAACAAATGATGCGAGTGGCTGATAATTTAATGAGTAATGCGATTCAGCATACATCAAGTGAGGATCATATATGGATAGCAGCTTTATCAAGTGAACAAATGCCTCCTGAATGGTTGTTTGGATTTATTAAAGACAAGGCCACGACTTTTCATGATGACGCTGTTTATTTCATCGTTCAAAATGAAGGGAAAGGGATTCCTGAAAATAAGCTGACTTATATATTTAATCCGATTTATCAAGCAGATGAAGCAAGAAATAAACAGAACAGGCATGGAACAGGACTGGGTTTAAGTATTGCGAAACAAATAATTGAAAAACATGGTGGAAAAATTAAAATATTGTCAGAAGAAAGTATCGGGACTTGTGTGATATGTAAGTTACCGAAGTTCATTGGGGGATAAAAAATGAAAATCAAAAAACTAATTTTTAATCTTATAATTGTGGGGGTGACAGTGGTGGCTTTTGGTTGTTCAGATGAATCAAATCATTATTCACCAGAGCAAATGATAAGTAATGCTTTAGATGAAGAAACGAATCAAAGTTATTATGCCGAATCAACATTAAAAATAGGTGGAGATGGGAAAGAGAATGAGGTTGTAATGATGAAAGAATGGCGTCATAAGGATGGCAAAATAAGAATGGAAATAGAAAATGAAAATGGAGAAGAACAGGCTATTACAGTGAACGATGGAGAGTCAATTATCACCTATCAAAAGGACATCAATCAAGCTTTTATGATTGATGATGAGGAGATTTTAGAGTTTAATCAACCATCTCCAAAAGAGCAAGTGGACATGATTTTAGATATGGTGAAGGATACACATGAAATTGAAAGTAAAGGAGAGGAGGAAATAGTAGGAAGAAACACGGTGCATCTCATCGCAACTCCAAAAGAGGAGGGAACGTTATTCGGTGAGCAAGAAATATGGATTGATAAAGAAAATTGGATGGTATTAAAGTTAATTTCGACAACAGGAAATCAACAGACAGAATCAGTTTACACAAAAATTGATTTTGAACCCGAAATATCTGATGAAACATTTACATTGGAGCTACCTGAAGATGTGGAAATTATTCATTCTAATGACATGCCTGAAACAGAGGAAATGACATTGGAAGAGGCAAAAGAATCGCTCGGAAAATCATTTTACTATTTTCCTGAAAATGACGGGCTGAAACTGGAAAAAGTAGAAATGGATGAACTAACAGGTGAATTCAATCGAACGGAAATAAATATGGATTATAACAAAGATGGCTTGCCCTATCTATCACTTGCTGTTTTTGAAGCCCCAGAACTTGACGATGATTTTGACTTTCCAAATGAGGAAGATGTAGAGATTCGAGGTAAAGAAGGTTCATATACAGATATGGATGGATTCCGAGGCCTCGTATGGGAAGAAGATGGATTAAATTATTCACTTATTATTATTGAGCCAAGTATAGAACTGGAAGATTTAAAAGAATTGACAGAGGAGATGGATAGAATCGAATAAATTGGAAATTGCGATTTGAATATGGGGGAAACAGAGCATTATAAGGTTATTTGAATGCTGTGGTACCAAAGTTATTGGCGATGAATAATGGCAAATAATCAAAGGGTGTGTTGATCTAATAAGGGTTAACCACCCTTTTTGTGAATTTATACTTCAACTTATGTTAAAGTGTGATTGATATATGCAATTATTTAAAATTTTTATACAAAGGGTGATTCAATGGATTGGACGTTTTTTGAAGACAAACTTCACAAGCGCATGAAGGAAGAACATATTCCAGGTGCAGCTGTTGCTGTCAGCAAGAATGGAGAAATCATTTATGAAAAAGGTTTTGGAGTAAGAGATTTTGAAACAAAAAGACCAGTGACACCAGAAACGATTTTTGGTACAGCATCTGTGACCAAATCGTTCACAGCACTTGCCATTATGAAACTAGCAGAGGCTGGTAAACTATCTGTTACTGATTCCGTGCGTACATATTTGCCATCGTTTGATATTCCAGGGGTTGAACCGATAGAAAATATAAAAATTCATCATCTTTTAACCCATACAACAGGTCTTGCACCGATGGAACGTCACGAAGAATTTAATCAATTTCACGAACATGTTGCCTACTTAAGAGAAGAAAAACATGATTTACTCGGAAAACCAGGAGAATTTTTCAGTTATTCCAATGATGCTTTTTTACTGCTTGGAGCAATCATTGAAAAAGTAACTGGACGACTCTATCGACGTTACATGACAGAAGAAATTCTTTATCCACTAAAAATGAATCGGTCGACATTTAGTATTGAAGAAGTAAAGAAAATGTGCAATGTATCAGTGCCTTATGTTTATGACGAAGAGAAAAAGAAGCACGAAGAACAAGACTGGCCAGGGCTTGGAAATTATGAAGTCGGGGGAGGAATCCGCTCATCGGTACGCGATTTACTGAAGTATGGAGAATTATTTTTAAGTGAAGGTAAACTCGGTGAAAACCAATTCATCTCTGGGAAAAGTTTGAAAAAGATGTACCATCCACATATCAAGGTCGACCCAGATACATCCTATGGCTTCGGGTTTAAGGTAACGGAAAATTACCACGAGGCAACACTAGTTGAACATAGTGGCGGTCAACCAGGGGTCGCTTCAAATTTTGGCTTTTTGCCTGAAGAAAATATTTGTGTTGCTGTTCTTACCAACGTTTCCGGTGCAACAGCAGGAGATATTTGGCTGGAAGCGGTGAATACAGTGCTTGATTTACCTATCGAAACGAAGCGAAGTATACTTCCAGAAAAAGAAATGGAGTCTGAGCAGAATATAGATCGTTTTATTGGCAAGTTTTCTTCAAAAGAAGGCCAGGAAGTAACGATAGCGGAAAGAGATAGTTCATTGACAGCCGAGCTCGAGGGAGAGATACACTCTCTTAAAATCGCAGACGAAGATTTGCTTATTATAGAGGAGACCGAAAAGCCAATCCGCTTTTTCTTTAATAAAAAGAGAGAAGCTTGGGCAATTTTCATAGGTATGCGCATGCTTTTAAGAGAAAACGAAAAGCAGTAGAGAGAGATTCGGATTTTTAGATTATTATAAAAAGCAGGGATAATAATGAGTTTGGAAAACGAAACAAATATGAACGAAGATTTAATTATTAACTCATTATTTGAATCAAGATTTTTACGATATTTGATCACAGAAAAATTAGCGAAGGTAAAACACGAAGACTCCGGGAAAAAAGCCTAGGTGAGACCCCACAAAGCGTAAAAGTATGGAAGGATAAGAACGCGACGTCCCGGGAATGCGCGTAAATGCTCGCCCCACCGAAAACATTTGTCTCAGGCGCCTTCATGACTAACATCCTGTTGGCCCGAGGTTCACCAGCGCCCGCGGAAAGCGTAGGGTTTTTTCCGTAGCGATAGGATTAGTAGCCTCCAATAAAAAGAAATGAGGTGAGAGGATTCGTGAAAGAATTGACTAAATCAAGTAACTGGATTTCGGGCTTACAATGGCTCTTTTTTATTTTTACAAATATAGTCGTTATCCCTATTACAGTTGGTGCAGCATTTAATCTCTCTCAAGAAACAGTTGTGTCCATGCTCCAACTTTCTTTTATCGTCACAGGACTCGCATGTATCGTTCAGGCATTAATTGGTCATCAGCGTGCATTATTAGAAGGACAGTCAGGCCTTTGGTGGGGAGTTATTTTAACATTAGTAGCGACAGCTTCTGCAGAGGGCATGCCTCTAGAAGAACTAGGCGGGAGTTTAGCAGTTGGTATTTTAATTTCAGCTTTACTTACCGTGTTAATCGGCATTACTGGTCTTGGGCCAAAAATAGCAACATTATTTAACCCGGCTGTCATGGGCGTATTTATGTTTTTATTTGGCGTCCAATTAGTCGGTATATTTTTGAAAGGCATGTTAGGTATCCCCTTTGGAAATGATGCCACAACAGGAAGTATTGATTTATCGGTTTCACTTTTATCGCTCTTTATAGCAATTATCGTTATCATCATTAGTGTTATAGCACCGCCAACGATTCGAAGGTATGGATTATTAATTGGAATTATCATTGGATGGCCGATTTATACATTTCTTTTTGGAGTTGACGCTTCAGTTAGAAAAGCAAATGCATTTCACTTTGAATTATTTCCGTTTGGAGCTCCAGCATGGAACACGGGGCTTATTATTACAGTGGTACTAACTGGATTATTAAATACGGCAAATACGTTCGGGTCACTTAAAGGCACGGATAGAATGTATCAACGTGATACAACGAATACACAATATCGTAATTCCTTTATGATTACAGGGGTAACGACTGGTGTAGCTGGTTTATTTGGACTTGTTCCTTATTCACCATACGTCTCATCAATCGGATTTCTTAATCAGACTGGTGATTTGAAAAGAATATCATTTATTCTCGGTGGATTTATGTTTTTCATGATGGGGATTATCCCACCGGTTGGTGCCTTTTTCTCCTTATTGCCATTAAGCATCGGTAGCGCGGTCTTATTTGTATCTTATTTACAACTTTTAAACTCATCATGGAACTTCTTTAAACAAGTAACATTTAATACATTCAATGTATACCGGTCAGCCATTCCATTATTTGTAGGAATTATTATTATGACGATGCCAGCTAACTATTTTGAGACATTGCCAGAAGTTATTCGTCCGTTAATTAGTAATGGGTTGCTTGTAGGTATTACACTCGCTTTATTATTAGAAAATTTAATACCGTGGGAGACAATTGGCGTTTCAAGTGTTGAAAAAGAAAAAACAAAATAGTATGCAGAGGCTCCAAAAGACTATAAGCTACCAGATGATTCACAAAACTCTTGATTCATATTTATATGAAATTTTTCAAAAATTATGCTATAATAAAACTCTGGGTAATGAGAAAAATCATAAATTGCTAGAAATATCGACTAATCTACAATAAGAATAAATCATCGTTAGAAGAGGTGTTACATAATGGCAAAGATTTTCGTAGCAGGAGAAATTCCACAAGTAGGATTGGATATTTTACAAAAAGATCATGAAGTAGATATATTTAAGGGAGAACAACTTATTTCGGAAACTGAATTAAAAGAACGTATCAAAGATCAAGATGCTTTATTAAGTTTATTATCAACTCCAGTAAGTAAGGATATCATTGATCAAGCTCCAAACTTAAAAATTATTGCAAATTATGGTGCTGGATTTAACAATATTGATGTTGACTATGCTGCATCAAAAGGAATACCGACGACAAATACACCATTTGCTTCTACAGCTGCAACCGCTGATTTAACGATAGCCCTTTTACTTGCAGCTGCACGAAGGGTTGTTGAAGGAGACGAGGTTTGTCGTACAGTTGGATTTAATGGTTGGGCACCACTTTATTTCCGTGGTCGTGAAGTAACCGGTAAAACAATCGGTATTATCGGTTTAGGCCAAATTGGACAAGCAGTAGCGAAAAGAGCGGCTGCATTTGATATGAATGTGTTATATTATGGTCCGACACAAAAAAGCCCTGAAATAGAAAAGGCATTAAATGCTACATATGTCTCATTTGAAGAATTACTTACAAAAGCTGATTTTATTACGTTGAACTGTTCATACAACCCAAGTATGAAACACATGATTAGTACAAAAGAATTTGAAATGATGAAATCAACTGCTTATTTAATTAATTGTTCTCGCGGTCCAATTGTTGAAGAGGAAGCATTAATCAAAGCATTAGAAAATAATGTGATTGAAGGTGCCGCATTGGATGTTTTTGAATTTGAGCCTGAAATTGGTGAAGGACTAAAGAAATTAAAAAATGTCGTCCTAACCCCTCATATTGGGAATGCAACTTTCGAAGCACGTGATGCAATGGCGGAAATGGCAGCAACGAATATAGTAAAGGTATTAGATGGGCAAGAACCATCTTATGTAGTTAATGGTGTTAAATAATGTGAAAAAGTAGGAGGGGCTCATAATAGGGTGAGCCTCTCGATTTATGTATTCTTAAATGTAATTTTCTTAACACCCCTCAAAACATTGCTGAATAGCCTCTGAAGACGTATATTTCAGCATGGCGAGCATCAGTAAAATCCGTGCTTTTTGCGGGGTTAGGTTGTCTCCGCTGATTGTTTGTAAATGTTTATAGGCTTCAATATCTACAACTCTTCCGCTTCCACCTCGACTACTTCGAACAACAAACAGCCCTTTTTGAGTAGCTCTTGAAATGGCGATTTCCTCCAACTTTGAAAAACGACCTGCTCCAGTTCCTGCGATAACAATTCCTTGATACTCTCCAGATTGTGTAATGTAATCAATTATTTTTCCTGTCGCTCCCGCATAAGAATAAACAATTTCAACAGATGGTAAATCATGAAACGTCATATCCGAAAATACAGAATCAATCGTATGTTTCCTTACTGGCTTACGATAATATTGAATGGTTTGATCTGTTTCAATATAGCCCAAACATCCTAAGTCACCTGATTTGAAAGTATCTAAGCGATAGGTATCTGTTTTTGTGACATCTCTGGCACTATGGATTCGGTCGTTACCTGCAACAAGAACCCCCATGTTTTGTGACTTTTTATCTATTGCAACTCGAACCGCTTGAATGAGTTGAAGCGGTGCATCTGAACTTAAAGCGGCAAAAGGTCTCTGGGCACCGACAAGAACGACAGGTTTATGACTATTCACCGTTAAATGTAGGAAATAAGCCGTTTCTTCGAGTGTGCTTGTTCCGTGCGTAATAACAACACCATCATAATTTTCCTCATTTAATAGAACATCTATTTTTTGTTTTAATTGTATCCAATGGTTTGCATTAATTTGTGTGCTACTAATCTTGTCCATTTGATACATATCAATGTTAGCTAAATCATCAAGTTCGGGTAAACTCTTTAAAAAATCTTCTCCACTTAATCTACCAGATTGATAATCTTTTAAGTCTAATCTATCTTTTCCTTGAGCAGAAATCGTTCCACCTAAATGAATAAATGCAATATGCTTCATCCTATCCCACCTTTAGAAATAATTGATCAATCTTTATTTAAACTATATGTCTATATAAAATATTGCAAGTTGAACAAAACAATCAACCATTTTTAGGTATTTTTGATGTAGTGATTAACAAATTATGCTTCATTTTTATCTATTTGTAAGCATTTTTAAAATGTATCCGGTTACATTTTTAGAATGTATAGAAAAGTAAAAAATCCACTAGAATTTCCAAAATAAATCAGTTATACTATTAATCATATTTCAAGTTTTCAAACTATTACTTACATCAAGGAGGCATTTTAAATGAAGAATTACAAACTTTTATTACTATCACTTTTTCTATTACTTAGTGTTTTGGTAACAGCATGTGCAAGTGAGCCTGAAGAAACTTCTTCAGCTGAACCGGATTCAAATGAAGAGAGTTCAGGTGGTGGCGATTTAGTGATTGCTAACTTATCTGACGCCGTATCTTTAGACCCAGCAGGCGTAAATGATGTGCCTTCTTATGATGTCCAATCTAACATTTTCGAAAGATTAGTTAGACGAAATGAAGACATGGAGCTTACTCCCGTGTTAGCAACAGATTGGGAAGCCATTGATGAGGTAACTTGGGAGTTTACCTTACAAGAAGGAGTTACGTTTCATGATGGGTCCGATTTTAACGCGGAAGTTGTAAAAGCGAATGTAGAGCGTGTGTTAGATCCAGAAGTGGCTTCTCCCGCAGCGAATTACTTAGCGATGATTGAGGAAGTCGAAGTTGTTGATGATTATACAGTTCGCTTTATTACGAAATTTCCATTCTCCGCTCTCCCAGCGCATTTTGCTCATAATGTAGGTGGTATGGTTTCTAAAGAGCAAATAGAAGAAGATTATGCAGCGATGGAAGAAGGAAATGAACCTGGTTCTGTAATAAATGAACATCCGATAGGAACAGGCTACTTTAAATTTAATGAATGGAATCCAGGAGAATATGTGAAGTTAGTGAAAAATGAAGATTACTGGGATGGAGAGACAAAACTTGACTCCGTTACGTTTAAAGTTATCTCTGAAGACTTAACTCGTATTGCAGAACTTGAAACTGGAGATTCACATATTACGAATCCATTAAGCCCTTCAGATATGGAACAAGTAGAAACTGTAGACGGAATCCATGTTACACATCAAGACAGTGTGGCCCTTGATTATATCGGCTTTAATGTTGAAAAAGAACCATTTGATGATGTACGTGTTCGTCAAGCTATTTCGATGGCCATTGATAAAGAACAAATCATTGAAGGTATTTATAATAATATCGGGGTAATAGCGAACGGACCGTTAGCTCCAACCGTACCAGGTTATGATGAGTCTATTTCTGGTCTAGAGTACGATGTTGACAAAGCGCGTGAATTACTAGCGGAAGCAGGTTATGAAGATGGTTTTTCAACGACCATTTGGACAAATGATAGTCGTGAAAGAATCGATGTAGCAACAAATGTACAGGCTCAATTAGAAGAAATAGGTGTTGAGGTGGATGTAGAAGTACTAGAGTGGGGAGCCTATTTGGATTTAGTAGATAATGGAGAACAGGACATGTATGTTTTAGGCTGGTCATACTCAACGGCATATAATGGAATTTATCCCTTATTCCATTCTGAAAACTTCGGGAATGCAGGAAATATGTCATTCTTTGCAGATGATCACATTGATGAATTAATTGAAGAAGGACGTAAGGAAATGG
>Ga0079226_10000629_pt1 | contig 25489 bp, 17 predicted proteins | sample Poulit2014_FD_76345 | JGI IMG/M metagenome (GOLD analysis project Ga0079226, IMG submission 76345) | Agricultural soil microbial communities from Georgia to study Nitrogen management - Poultry litter 2014 | ecosystem: Environmental > Terrestrial > Soil > Agricultural land | place: USA: Georgia...
GTAATCCTCACTGTGACGAAATCGGTCATACTATGAGAGATAATCATTGTATTGCAACTATACATGCAGAGATGAACGCTCTTTTATACTGTGCAAAAGAGGGAATTTCTGTTAAAGGCTGTGCTTGTTATGTTACACATTTCCCTTGTTTAAATTGCACTAAAGCTTTAATTCAAGCAGGTATATCTGCAATATATTATAATGAAGGTTATCGTATAGATGATTATGCATTAGAGTTATTAGATCGCAATAATATATCATATACACAAATTAAATAGTATACATTGTTGACTTTTACTGGTTAGTGTATTAAAATCTTAATAATACATTATCCAGTATTTTTTCTATAAATATTTTTTTGATTTTAAAATTTAGTGAATTATCCCATAGACTTAAATAAATATTGGTTAAATCTAAAAAATTGAAATTTTAGATTTTTTTGGGTATATAAAACTTTAGCTATAGTTAAATAATATATTATCAATTTATAAATTTATAAAAGAAATTGATTAAGTCCTTTAATAATGATAAACTTTATCAAAAGACTAAAATATTATTAAAGGTGGTTAAAATGTCAAACTTTATGAATCCAACAAATATAATTATAATTATAGTGTTCTGTATTTTGCTAATATTATACATAATATCTATATATAAGGATAAGAAAAAAGCAAAAGCAGTTTATAATAAAGCTAATAAAGATAATTTAGTTTATCTAGCTATAGATAATAATACTAAAGTTTATTCTATCGATGGCCTTATACCTTTAGAAGCTAAAAATATAAATTTTAATAGATTTTCTGAAATAGATAGAAAAAATATAAATAAAATTTATGTATTTGAATATGTAAATGTATCTAAAATAAAATATTCCATTGGAAGTAAAGTAAGGCCACTTAAAAAATCCTTTCAAACTGGAAAACTAACTACTATTTTAAATACAAAACCCGGTCATGTATATGTGTTGACTACGGAGTTTAAAGACGAAAATGTAGAAATAAAATTTAAAGATATAACACCCACTAATAAGTAATCAGGTTTTCATATGAAAATCTGATTTTATTATAATAATATATTTTAACTATATGGTCATTTTTGTATTATTGATATATATCACTTTACTGTGATATAATAGTTGAAATATTTAAAGTAGGTATGGGTTCATACCTTATTATACTTATAATTTGAAAGGAAGTATGATTATGACTAAAAGGATAAAAAGAATATTAGTAGCTAACCGTGGAGAAATAGCCATAAGAATCTTTCGAGCATGTCGAGAATTAGGTATACAATCCATCGCCATTTATTCAGAAGAGGACAAGACTTCATTATTTAGAACAAAAGCTGATGAGTCATACCAAATAGGTATAGGCAAATCTCCTCTTGAAGCATATTTGGATATGGATGAAATTATAAAACTCGCAAAGCAGAAAAAAGTTGATGCAATTCATCCAGGATATGGTTTCTTATCAGAAAATGCTAAATTCGCAAAAAAATGTCGTGACAATGGCATTATTTTTATAGGACCACACGAAAAAGTACTTAACCAACTAGGGGATAAAATAAATTCTAAAATAGTTGCTAAAAAAGCTGGCGTACCTACTATACCAGGTATTGAAAAACCAATACATTCAGATAGCGAAGCAAAAGAATTTGCTCAAATGTGTGGTTACCCAGTAATGATTAAAGCTGCTGCTGGTGGCGGTGGCCGTGGTATGAGAATCGTTGAAAGAGAAGAAGATCTTATAAGCGAATTCCATAACGCTCAATCAGAAGCACGTAAAGCCTTCGGTATAGATGATATGTTTGTAGAAAAATTTGTAAGAAATCCTAAACATATAGAGGTACAAATTTTAGGAGATGAATATGGCAATATAGTTCATCTTTACGAAAGAGATTGCTCTATACAAAGAAGACACCAAAAAGTTATAGAATTTACTCCAGCTTTCGCTATAAGCAAGGAAAAAAGGGAAGAAATCTGTAACGACGCTTTAAAAATTGCAAAAAGTGTTGACTACACAAATGCAGGTACTGTTGAATTTTTAGTAGATGACGAATACAATCACTACTTTATAGAAGTAAACCCTCGTGTACAAGTAGAGCATACTATTACAGAGATGGTAACTTCCATAGATATAGTTCAGACACAAATATTAGTAGCATCTGGCTACTCTCTTGATAGCAAGGAAATTAATATACCAAGCCAAGAAAGCATTAAGTGCAACGGATACGCTATTCAATGTAGGGTAACAACTGAAGACCCTGCAAATAATTTTGCACCAGATACAGGACGTATAGATGTATATCGTTCAGGTTCAGGTTTTGGCGTAAGACTAGACGTAGGAAATGCCTTTGTAGGTTCTGTTATAACTCCTTATTACGATAGTTTATTAGTTAAAGTTACTAGTAAATCCAGAACTTTTGACGATACTATAAATAAAGCTATCCGTGCTTTAAGAGAATTAAAGATAAGCGGTGTAAAAACAAATATAGCATTTTTATTAAATGTTTTAAATACAGAAGAATTTAGAAAAGGTATATGTACTACAGATTTTATATCTAAAAACCCTAAATTATTCGATGTAAAACCTAGAAATGACAGAGAACTTAAAGTTCTTAATTTTATAGGAAATAATGTAATCAATAATAAAAAACGTATAGAAACTTCATTTGAAATTCCTCCTATACCAGAATTTGAATATAATACAAATCTTAGAGGAACTAAACAATTATTTGACGATAAAGGCTCTGAAGGTGTTATCAATTGGATTAATAGCCAAAACAAACTCCTTCTTACTGATACAACTTTAAGAGACGCTCATCAGTCTCTTATGGCTACAAGACTTAGAACTAAAGATATGTTACAAATAGCTCCTGCCACTAGCCAATATATGAACGACCTATTTTCACTTGAAATGTGGGGTGGCGCAACATTTGATGTAGCTTATAGATTTTTACAAGAAGATCCTTGGATAAGATTACAGGAACTTAGAAAAAGAATTCCAAATATACTTTTCCAAATGTTACTTCGTGGTAATAACACAGTCGGATATAAAAACTATCCTGACAATGTAGTTAAAGAATTTATAAGAGAATCCTCAGATAATGGCATAGATGTGTTTAGAGTATTCGACTCACTAAACTGGGTTGAAGGCATGAGATACGCTATGGAACAAGTTCGTGAAAACGACAAAATCCTTGAAGGATGTATGTGCTATACAGGCGATATTCTAGATGACAATAAAGACAAGTACACTTTACAATATTATGTAGACTTAGCAAAAGAATTAGTAGATGGCGGAGCTCAAATTATAGGAATAAAAGATATGTCAGCTCTTTTAAAACCATACGCAGCTTTTAAACTTATAAAAGCATTAAAAGATGAAGTTGATGTTCCTATACATCTTCACACTCATGATACTACTGGTAATGGTGTAGCTACAGTTCTTATGGCAGCGGAAGCAGGAGTTGACATAGTAGATACAGCATTTAACTCAATGAGTGGACTTACAAGTCAACCAGCACTTAACTCAGTAGTTGCAGCTTTAGAAAATACTTCTCGTGCAACTGGCATCGACTTAGATAAAGCTGAAGAAATATCACAATACTGGGCAGCTGTTAGACCTATATATGCTAATTTCGAGTCAGAACTTAAATCAGGTACAACAGAAATATACAATTATGAAATACCTGGTGGACAATATTCAAACTTAAAACCTCAAGTTGAAAGCTTTGGACTTGGACATAGATTTGGCGAAGTTAAACAAATGTATAAAGATGTTAACAATATGTTAGGCGATATAGTTAAAGTTACTCCTTCATCTAAGATGGTCGGAGATATGGCAATATTTATGGTACAAAACGATTTAACACCTGAAAATATTGTAAAAGAAGGGGCAAAACTTGACTATCCTGACTCTGTTGTAACTTACTTTAAAGGTATGATGGGTCAACCTCTAGGTGGCTTCCCTGAAGATATTCAAAAAATAGTTTTAAAAGGCGAAGAACCTATAACTGTTAGACCTGGTGAATTATTACCTTCTGAAGATTTTGAAGAAGATAAAAAATATCTAGATAAAAAATATGATATAGATACAGATATGCAAGATTTACTTGCCTATGCTCTATATCCAAAAGTATTTGAAGACTATATATCAAAGAAAAAAGATGTAGGCGATTTTACAACTATGAGTTCTGATGTATTCTTCCATGGAATGAACGAAGGAGATACTAAAGAAGTTGAAATCGAAGAAGGTAAAACTTTAATTGTAACTTTAGTAGAAATCAGCAAACTCGATAAAGAAGGCTATAGAACTTTAACATTTGAAGTAAATGGAAATCGTAGAGAAATAAAAATATTTGACGAGGACAGTAAAGATTTTATAAGTCATGAAATAAAAGCACAAAAAGCAAATCCGGATGACAAAACTGAAATTGGAGCTAGTATTCCAGGAAAAGTGCTAAAACTTCTTATCTCTGTTGGGGATAAAATCGAAGAAGGTCAACCTTTAATGATTGTAGAAGCGATGAAGATGGAAACAAATATAGTTTCAAAAGCTAACGGCATCGTAGAAACTATATTAGTAAACGAAAATGATATGGTAGAATCTGGACAACTACTAATTCGTTTAAAAGAAGAATAAAATTATTAGAGATGTGGATATCTACATCTCTTTTTTATACAAAAATATAAATACAATCCTTTGCCTAATTTTATATATATATTATACTTTGATTTAATAAATATCTTTATTTTCGCATAAAAATTTTACTAATCAATGACTTATTCAACTTTTATATTTTTATATATGAATATAGATATATACATACCTCTTTACATTTGGTTAATTATTCACTAATATTAATAATCAATTATATGCTACTTCTCTATTTTTCAACGATTTTAGGGGGCAATTAACAAGTTATACACATATATTGAAAAGTTCTCCACATTTTGTGGATAACTTTATTTTTGTTGTGGATATCTCCTCAAACTATGTGGATATACGAGCTTTAATATGTGCAAAACCTTGTTCATAACTTCAAATTTATTTGGATATCTTTTTTAAAGCCTTAAATTTGGCCATTATACAGCTATCTGTATATAAAATATCAGTTGTGTTAATATTTTAGCTATTGTTAATAATTTGAAATTTATCCACATTATTCTTTAGAATCGTAAATTATTAGAAAAATTAATACTTATTTGTCAATATATACAAAATTTTGCCAATTTAAAAAATTTATATATTTATTTCTAAAAATTGCAACTTTTTATATTATTTATTAAATTTTTCTTTTAATATCTCATATTAATTCAGTTTTTAGACTTGATTAAAATAGAATAAAAATAAAAAAGTACCAGTGATAAATCACTGGTACTTAATATGGGAGGTTGTTTTAAAATTATTTTATTTTAATTATTTTATTTCAACTTTTTTAACTTTTTCGCTATTTTCTTTTTTAGGAATATCTATTTTTAAAATTCCATTTTCTAATCTAGCTTCTAAATTATCCTCGTCAATATTTTCAAAATATAATACTCTTCTTTTGCGACTTGTCTTTATCTCTCTGTGGATATAATTTTTTTCTTCGTCGCTTTTATCTAAACTTTCATTTTTTGCAACATCTATGCTGATTTTACCATCTTCTACTTCAATATTTATATCTTCTTTTTCTACACCTGGTATTTCAGCAATGATTTCGTATTTTTTATCTAATTCACTTACATTAATAGGGAAAGTTTCACCTTCAGAAATTTTACTTGGCATAAAACTATCTGTAAAGAAATTATCCATCATATTATAGAAATCATTAAAACCTCTATTAATTGAATTTGCTCCATTATATCTTTTAATATTTGCCATTATAAAACCTCCTTGAATAAATAGTCTTACTTTTAATATATGAGAAGTTTACCGATTGTTGTTAGCAGTTAGCTTTACTTAGTGCTAATCTGTAAATATATAATAACACTAAGGTAAAAGAAGGTCAAGGTTTTTTTGACTTTATTTGACTTTTATTTAATTTTTGTAATATTTAAATAAAAAAAGACTGGAAAACCCAATCTCTTTTTTTGAAAATATTATTTTTCTATAAATATATTAGGAGCTGTATAATAGTCTCTAGCACCTGATATTAAGTTGTCTTGACCTATTCTTGTATAAGGTGCAATAAACTTTTCATCATATATAAACATTCCAACAACTGCGCCAAATCTGTCGGACTTTATCTTACCTTCTTTTGTAAATTCAACAAATTTTAATGGATCCATTACATGATATTTTTGATAAATATATCCAGTATCCAAAATTTTCTCTAAAACTTTTCTATACTCTTCTTTATCTTTAAAGTCTCTACCTGTTACTATGCCATGAGAAGCATAACTATCTATAGGTTTTAAGATATATCCATCTTTATTATTTACAACTTCTTCTAAATCTTCTTTAGTTTTAAATTCCTCTGTATACGGAATATGTTTATCCAAAAATTCATTTTCTTTATCACTTAAAATACTTCTAGTATCTTCTAATCTAAATATCTTATAAGTTAGTTTGTAATGCATTATTTGACTTCTAAATGAACCTATCATCATAAAAGCATTATCGTAATAAGCATCTATAAAAGGCTTAATTTCGTCATATCTTTCCATTAGTTCAACTGTTACTATTCTTCTGTAAACTAAATCTATATCAAAATCTTTATAAACTAATTTATTATCTCTATATTCTAAATCTTTTATATCTACGATTTCACATTTAGCACCTAATTTTTCATAAGCTTTTTTAAACTCTCTAAATTCATAAGGTGTGCCAATTTCTAAGGCATCCACTATAGCAACATTAGGAATTTTATCTGTTTTTTTATTTCTTTGATATAAATCTAGAGATATTTTTGCCCATGAGTTAATCAAGTCTACATTAGTCATCTTATAATTATATCTTTTTTCCATTTCTTTTATAGCTTTTGTCTGTAACATTATTTGACCGATTGTATTGTCCTCATTCATTGCAGATGAACCATCTGTATTGAATTCTACAAACTTAAAATTATCTCTTCCGCTATAAAATACATCATATCTTCCGATAGGTACTGGAACATCATAGCCTGGGTCGTGAATTATTAAATCTTCCAATCTTTTATCAAATTTAAAATGCTTTCTATAATTTTCATCTTCTATATATTTTTTTGTTATCTTTCTAGTTATACTCATAAGCATATCGCTCATATATTGAAAGTCTTTTTTATTTTCTTCATCATAAAATAGTCCCTGATAAGTTACAGGTATAGGCTGTCCTTTATATATAGCAGATGAATTTCTAACTTTTTCCTGCATATCTAGATAATCTTTATAATAAAATTCTTCATCTTCTTTTATTATATTTAAATACTCATTTACATATTTATCGTTAAACATCCAATTCCTCCAATGATAAAGCACTTTTCTCTACTGCTTTTTTTAATCCATCCTTATTATATATTTCCTTAAATTTATCTCTAGGACTTTTTTCTTCCTCCATTAGTTTTTTAAGAGGTTTTAAATATGGCTTTTCTTCATCTTCTAAAACTTCTTCTGCCATATTTATTATTTTTTTAGCAATATCTACTATTCTTTCTCCTCTATACTCACCTTGAAGGCCTTTTAATTTAGTTTCTTCTTTAGCTTTTTGGATATCTTCAAAAGTTGTATCTTTAAACATTTCATTGAGTTTATCTAAATTTTCATCAAAATAAACAAGCCCTTTAACTAAAGCTACACATGAAAAATTTAAAGGATATTTTACAGCATCCATCATCCTAATTTCAATATATTTTTTTACTCTTATATCTGGAAATACTATTGATAAAGCATGGAAAATTTTATCGTCCCCATCTTTTTCTGGGTCGAATATATCCTTAAATAATTTTGCTCCAGTATACACTGTATCGCCATTGACTTCATCAAATATTATAGGTGTATTTAAAATTTTTTCAGCATATTTTTTATAACTTACATCTTTATCCATGGATAACTCAAATACTCCAGATCTATCTGGGTCGGTATTTTCCCATATTTTTTGACGTATATTATATTCTTTTGTCGGCTCTTTTTCAAAGATATATGTGTTATCAAACATCGCATACATTACTGGTGATAGAGCATTTAAAACTCTATATTTTTTCTTAAAATCATCTTCATTTTCAAAATCCACAGTTATTTGTAATGAGGATGTCCCCTTCATCATATTGTGGCTCATTGTCCCATTAGTCTGAAAATATCTATACATATGACCGTATCTTTCCTTCGGTAATATCTTTATTTCATCTATCTTCATATTAGGATGATATCCTAAAGGAACTAGCATTTGATTTTTTTTATCTAATATAGGTAAAAACATTTTAAAGAAATTTATATATTCTTTTTCAAGTTTTTTTACGCAACATTTTGATTCTATAGCTATCTCAAATTGACTTCCCGGTTCTGTGCTTACCGTAATCTTATCTTTCTCTAGCCCCAGTATATATTCGCCTTCTTTATAAGGTATAAAACCGTCTTTTGTAAGTTCTTCTAATGTCTCGCCTACTCCGTCTTTCCCATAATAAGATATGGTATGTAAGTCGTCTTTATCAACTACAAAATGTTCCATCTCCACGCCTATAGTAAAATCTTTTCTACTTTTTTCACCTGATTTTATATAATCTACAACTCTTTGTATTTGTCTCTTGTAATCCATATTGCCTCCACCGTATTAAATCCTTATATTGTCAAATTCTCCATTGATAAAATCTTTTAAAACAATTGGATTTATCTTAATTTGAACTCCTATCTTACCGCCACTTACATATATATAATCAAAATCTTTGGCACTTTCATCTATAACCGTTGGAAATATTTTTTTCATGCCAACTGGAGAACATCCTCCGTGAACGTATCCAGTAAGATTTTTTAATTCTTTTTGAGGTAGCATTTCTATTTTTTTAACATTTACAGACTTTGCCGCCTTTTTTAACTGAAGTTCTCCACATACAGGTACTAAAAACACATAATATCCTTCCCCATCTGTAGTTACTAAAGTTTTAAATACTTGATTTTCATTTTCTCCTAATTGACGGGCTACAGAATTTCCATCTAAACCCGCATCAGGATTATATGTTTTAACCTCATAATCTATTTTTTCTCTATCTAATAATCTCATAGCATTTGTCTTTGAAATTTTCATTTAAATCACCTTTCTTATTTATACCCAATTCATACTATTCTAGTATATTTATTGAAGTCTAGTTATGATATAATATCTATTAGTTATAAAAGAATTTATTTTTAGGAGGAACCTTGTGTTTACAGAGACAATTAAAATTAAATATATTTATCACAGTTGTTATAGTGTGGAATTAGATGATAAGTTGATAATTTTTGACTATTACAAAGGAAATTTGCCAAAGCCAATTCCTGGAAAGCAAACAATTTTTGTATCAACTCATTCCCACGCTGATCATTTTAATAAGGAAATTTTAAAAGTTCCATATATGGAGGATTGTATTTATCTTTTATCTAGTGATATAAAAGAATTATATAGATCCAATAATATTATATACCTAAATGATAAAGATAAAGATGTAGATATAGATACTCTTAAAATTTTAAAAAATTCTAAAAATATCTACTTTTTTAATCCCGATGAGGAATTAGTGCTAGATGATATGATAATAAGCACTTATGGCTCTACTGATAAAGGAATTTCTATTCTTTTAGATTTTTCATATATTTCTATATATCATGCCGGAGATTTAAATAATTGGATTTGGCCAGAAGATAGTTTAAAAGAAAGAGAAGCTATGACTTTAGCTTTTAATAAAGAGCTTGATAAAGTAGATATAGAGCAAATAGATATAGCATTTTTCCCCATAGATCCAAGATTAGGAGAAAATTATGCAAAGGGCGCTGAGATATTTTTAGATATAATTTGCCCTGAAGTTTTATTCCCAATGCACTTTGCAGACAACTTTGAAATCACAGAAAAGTTCGCAAACGATTATTCCGACCAATATTCGGATATAAAGACTATATACCATAGAGATGAAGAATTTGAAGTACTAATAGAAATTGAAAATGATAACGAATACTAAAATAAGGGATTTATATTATTTTCTTGATTTATTAATATACATAATATATAATCTACTGGTAAAGGGGAGTAGCTAATACTTGTTTAATCGTCAATTCGGATTTTATCCCGGTTAAACACCTTATTAATTTTAGGAAGCAAGACCTTTGCCATTACTGGCAAAGGTCTTTTTTTATATTTATATACAATATTTATAAGGAGGAAGATAGATTATGGAGTGGTATAACAAAAAACCCGCAGAGATTGAAAAAGAACTCAGTACTCATGTGGAAAATGGTTTAAGCTCTCAAGAAGCTAATAATAAGCTTAGCGAATATGGCAAAAATGCCCTTGAAGAAGAAAAAGGTCGTTCCTATTTTGCTAAACTTATGGATCAATTTAAAGATCCGATGATAATTATACTTCTTGCAGCGAGTATTGTCTCAGCAATAGTTGGTCAAATAGAAGACAGTATTATAATCGTGGCAATTATCGTAATTATGGCTTTACTTAGTTTATACCAAGAAGGAAAAGCTGAAGAGTCTATAAAAGCTCTTCAAAAGATGGCTTCACCACACGCAAAGGTTAAACGTGATGGTAAGATAGTAGAAATTGCTAGTGAAGATTTAGTTCCTGGCGATATAGTAATACTCGAAACCGGTAATATAGTACCCGCAGATTTACGTCTTTTTGAAAGTGCAAACTTAAAAATCGATGAATCTTCTTTAACTGGTGAATCTGTTCCAGTTGAAAAAGATGCTAATTTAAATTATGACGGTGTGGTAGAAATAGGCGATAGAGAAAATATGGCCTTTAGCTCTACTATAGTATCTTACGGACATGGTGAAGGTATAGTAATAGCTACAGGTAAATATACAGAGATAGGTAAAATAGCTACCTCTATACAGTCTTTAGAAGACGAGCAAACACCTTTACAAAAAAGACTTGCTGGACTTTCTAAAACTTTAGGCTTAGTTACTGTCGGTGTATGTGCTTTAGTATTTTTAGTAGGAGTATTATATAAAAAGCCTCTACTAGATATGTTTATGACTTCAGTATCTCTTGCAGTTGCTGCAATACCAGAAGGTCTTCCAGCTATAGTTACTATTGTTTTATCACTAGGAATGAATAAAATGGCAAAGAAAAATGCCATAGTAAAAAGACTTCTTGCTGTTGAAACTCTAGGAACTACTACTGTTATATGTTCCGATAAAACAGGAACTCTTACTCAAAATGAGATGACTGCAGTAAAATCTTTTGTAGATGGTGTTGAAATGGATATTACTGGCACAGGATATGGCCCTATCGGTAATTTCCTAAAAGATACAAAAGAAATAAGCATCGAAGATGTACAAAGTTTAGACTTATTCGCTCATATCGCATCTTTAACAAATGATGCTAGTTTAGTTAAAGATAATGATACTTATAATATGATAGGAGACCCTACTGAAGGTGCTCTTCTAACTATGGCAGAAAAATTAAGTATAAATAAAGAAGAAGCTAATAAAACTTATCCTAGAATTGCAGAAATTCCTTTTGACTCAGATAGAAAAATGATGACAACTTTCCATAATAATTTTATGGGCTACAACACAGTTTCATTTACAAAAGGTGCTCCTGATATTATCCTTGATAAATGCAATAGAATTCTTTTAAATGGCGAAGTTATAGAATTAAACGATGAATTAAGAAAAGAAGTATTTGATAAAAATATTGAATTTGCTAGACAAGCTCTAAGAGTTTTAGCTTTTGCATATAAATCCTATGATGAAATGCCAAAAGATATCTCTACAGAAAATATTGAGAATAATATGATTTTTGTCGGACTTGTTGGTATGATAGACCCTTCAAGACCTGAAGCAAAATTAGCTATAAAAGAATGTAAAGACGCAGGTATAATACCTGTCATGATTACTGGAGATTACTTAGAAACTGCTTTTGCTATAGGTAAAGATTTAGGTATAGTAGAAAGAGAAGATCAAGTTATAATGGGTAAAGAACTAAATAATCTTAGCCCTGAAGAGATAAGAGAAGTAGTTAAACATAAACGAGTTTTTGCTAGAGTTTCTCCTCAAAACAAAGTACAAATAGTTACTGCCTTTAAAGAAAATGGCGAAATAGTTGCCATGACTGGTGACGGGGTAAATGATGCTCCTGCTATAAAGAAAGCAGATATAGGTATATCAATGGGTATTACTGGTACAGATGTTGCTAAAAATACATCTGATGTAATTCTTACTGATGATAACTTTGCAACTATTGTACATTCAGTAGAAGAAGGTCGTATAATTTATGCAAATATCAAAAAATTTATTTCCTTCCTATTAAGTTGTAATATAGGCGAAATATTAATCGTATTGATTGCTATACTTCTAAACTTAGAAGAACCATTTGTTCCTATACAACTTCTTTGGTTAAACTTAGTAACAGACTCCTTCCCAGCTTTAGCTCTCGGAGTTGAAAAAGGTGAAGAAGATATAATGGACCAACCTCCTAGAGACCCAGATGAACCTATCCTTGATAAGCATTCAGCTATACTAATAGGTCTTCAATCTATAGCAATAACAATTGCTACTCTTGGTGCATATTTCTATGGTTTAAAACATTATGGTGCTGATATAAATGGTGCTAGAACAGTTGCTTTCGCTACACTTATTCTTTCAGAACTTCTTAGAAGTTACTCTGTTAGAAGTACAAAACACACTGTATTCCATATAGGAATTTTCTCAAATAAAAAATTAGTAATAGGTACTGCTATTTCAACTATACTTATGCTAATTGTAATTTATATACCAGGACTTAACGATTTATTCTATACAGTTCCTTTAGGACTAAAAGAATGGTCAGTTATACTTCCTTTATCATTCTTACCATTTATTGTTGGTGAGCTTCGTAAAGTATTTTTTAAACATAACTAATAAAAAAATCGTACTTGTAATCAAGTACGATTTTTTCTTATTTTATACTTCTTGCCATACGTCTATATGTATGTCTTTTTCCCTTTATAACTATGGAGTAATCCATAATATTTTCTGGTGTCGCCATACCCATACATAAACCACAATCGCCTATATGATGTATATCAGCACCCGCCATTTTAGACATAAGAGCTATCTGTCTAATAGTCTGTGTGTCAGAGCCTTCCTGTGAAGTTCCTATAGCTGTAAGCACCATTTTACCTTTTTTATGGACAAAATCTATAATTTTTTTGCACTCTTCCATAGTAAATCCTGGTATAGTTCCCGGTGCTGGAATCAATACTATATCACAGCCTGCTTTTATAAATTTATCTGCAACTTCTACTGAAAATATATTTTCTCCAACTTCAGATATATCGCCAGATGAATGCATTTTTCCTGCACATATTATTATCTCATCTTTATATTTTTTAGATATATTCTCTATGCTTTTTATAATTTCATCATTGGTAACACCTGTCGCTGGATTTCCTGTAAGTACCACCATATCGCAATTATCTTTTACTAATTTTTCTATATTTTCAACTCTTCCCTGTCTGCCTTTAGAGATATTTATTTTTTCCTCAACCATATCTACTTCTGAAGATACCGGCTCCATATTTACAGCTATCAATCTACCAGTCATATTTTTAACTTTAGGTATTAAACCCTCGCCTTCTCCTATTCCATATATCTTAGGATTATCTACATCATAGGTATTTAATATCAATATATCGGCTCCAAAAGCTGCTGCCAACTCTATGTTACTTACATCATATAGCATAGGTGGTGCTAAAGTTATAATCTCTGATGCCATAGTTCTGCCCTCAGACATTTTTATGCTTTTCAATTTCTCTTCTTTTGTCATATTTTTTATATCTGTTAAATTTACATCTAATAATCTCTTTACCATAACTTTACCTCCTAAATAAAATATAAGCAGTTACCAATAAAGTAACTGCTTATAAATATATTAACTATCCAATTATTCTTTGCATAGCATCAAATACAAATTGTACACTTGTACCAATAATTATTTGAATATTTGTAGGTCCTGGTCTAGTAATGCCTATAACTTGAGCTTGTTTGATTTTAGCTTCGTTTATTTTTTCAGGATCTAAATCTTCTACTCTTAGTCTTGTTGAGCAGTAATCAAAAGTTTTAATATTTTCTACTCCACCTAAGCCTTCAATAATTATTTCTGCTTTTTTAGCATCGTCATTTTTAACAGTTGCTTTATTATCGTCTGCTTCTGAAACTGTTGGCATTGCCATTGAGTCTCCTCTACCTGGAGTCATCAAATTAAACTTAACTATTAAGAATTTGAATAAGAAGTAGTAAATGATAAAGAATACTACACCTTGTACAAGTAACATATAAGGTTTATTAGCTGTTGGCATTGCGAAACTTAATATATAGTCTACAAGTCCAGCACTAAATGAGAATCCTGCTATCCATTTCATTGCAGCCGCTATAAATACAGATATACCTGTAAGAACTGCATGAAGTAAATATAAACCTGGTGCTAAGAACATAAATGAGAATTCAAGTGGTTCTGTTACACCTGTGAAGAATGATGCAAAAGCTGCAGATATAAGAAGTGATTTTGCTACTGTCTTCTTATCTGGGTCAGCTGTCTTGTACATTGCAAGAGCTGCTCCTGGTAAACCGAACATCATTATTGGGAAGAAACCTGCTTGATACATTCCTGTTGTTACGCCTGGGAATGTAGCTGCTTGTCCAGCCCAGAAATTACCGATATCATTTATACCTATTAAGTCAAACCAGAAAACTGAGTTAAGTGCATGGTGTAAACCTGTTGGAATTAATAATCTATTACCAAATCCGTATATACCTGCTCCAACTGCTCCAAGTTTTGCAATAGATGAACCAAATATTACTAATCCTTTATAAATAAATGGCCATAAGAAGTAAAGTACAATAGTTACTATTAAAGATAGACCTGCTGTAATTATTGGTACTAATCTTCTACCACTAAAGAATGCTAAGGCATCAGGTAGTTTAACCTGATAGAATTTATTATATGCATTTGCTGCTAAAATACCTATAATAATACCAATAAATACATTCCCATTGCCTATTGCTCCAAATCCTTCTTCTACTACTGGAGCTGTTCCCCTGAACATTTCAATACCTTCAGGTTTTAACATAGTAGTAACAATTAAAAATCCTACTAAAGCTGAAAGTGATGCTGCTCCGTTACTGTCTTTAGATAGTCCATAAGCTATACCTATAGCAAATAAAATACCTAAATTACCAAGTACTGCCGTACCTGCTGTTGATAGAAATACAGAAACTATATTTCCATCTCCTAAAGCTTTAACGAGTAAGTTAGCTATACCAACTAGTATCGCTGCAACTGGTAGTATCGCTACGGGTTGCATAATTGCTTTTCCTAATCTTTGCAATTTAGCTTTCATAATAGTACCTCCTCTTATTTAATTTTATAGAAATATTACTTAAATAATCTATATAGATTTTCTACCCATTTAACAAAAAAATATTCTAAACATATATATTAATGTGTTTTATAATAATATATATATTTAAATCTAACTTTAAATATTAAGCATATTCTCTAAATTTTGATATTTGCTATACTATAAATAGGGTAATATAGGGTAATAATAAATTGTGAAATTTTATTAATATAATAGATAAAAGGTGATTAAATGATAAAAGCAGTGTTTTTTGATATAGATGATACAATTTATAGTCATAGAACAAAATCTATTCCAATGTCAACTTTAGAATCTTTAAAAAAGCTAAGAGAAAATAATATAAAGATTTTTGTATCTACAGGTCGCCTTCCATGGGCAGTAAATATGACCGATGTAATAGATGGAGTATTTTTTGATGGCTATATTTATATGAACGGACAATTATGTACTTTAGACAATAAAATAGTATTTAAAAATCCTATAAATAAAGATGATATTAATAATTTATATAGATATGTAAAAGAAAATTCTATCCCCTGTATATTTGGTGAAGAAAAAGATATGTATATAAATATAAAATCGCCATTTATAAAAAATGCTCTGGATAATGTAGATATACCTATGCCACCAGTTCAACCTTTAGAGCGAATTTTAGAAAATGATTTATTTCAGATAATACCTTATGCCAACTCTTCTCAACTAAAAGATATATTAGAGCTAATGCCTAACTGTGAAAGTTCTAGATGGTACGAAAAATCTCTAGATATAAATCCAAAAGGTGGTACTAAAGCTTTAGGTATAGAGAAAATTATGGAAAGTTTAAATTTAACTATCGAAAATGCTATAGCTTTTGGAGATTCTTATAATGATATAGACATGTTAGAAAAAGTTAAAATAGGTGTTGCTATGGGAAATTCCAATAAAGATGTAAAAAATGCAGCCGATATAATTAGATAATGATGGCGTTTATAATGCTTTAACTAAGCTAAAACTAATTTAAATACTAAAATATAGAGGTGTAAAATGTCCCTTGTTAAAAAACTTTATGAAAATCGCAACCTAAATGATGAAGAATTTTTAGAATTATTAAGCGATGAAAAATATGATACTGAATTGAGAGAGTACGCTCAAAAAATAACTCAAAAATACTATGGCAACAAAATATATATTCGAGGATTAATAGAAGTTTCAAATTACTGTAAAAATAATTGTTACTATTGTGGAATAAGATGTCAAAATAAAAATGTAAAAAGATATAGACTTACTAAAGAAGAGATATTAGATGCCTGCAGTAACGGCTATAAATTAGGTTTTAGAACTTTTGTATTACAAGGTGGAGAAGATCCTATCTTTGATACGATTTTAGTAGACACCGTTAAAGAAATTAGAAATACCTATAAAGACTGTGCTATTACACTTTCTTTAGGAGAAAAATCTTATGAATTTTATAAAGAATTATATGAAGCTGGTGCCAATAGATATCTTTTACGCCATGAAACAGCAGATAGTACACATTATAACCAAATTCATCCGGAAAATATGCTCCTAGAAACTAGACAACAGGCTCTATGGGACTTAAAGGATATAGGTTATCAAGTAGGTTCTGGGTTTATGGTAGGCTCCCCATACCAAACAAATGAAAATTTACTAAAAGATATTAGATTTTTACAAAAATTACAACCTGCCATGGTTGGAATAGGTCCTTTTTTAACTCACCATGATACACCCTTTAAAGATATGGAAAATGGCAGTTATAAAATGACTTTAAAATTACTATCGATACTGAGGATATTATTCCCAAATCTATTAATTCCGGCTACTACTGCCTTAAATACAATAAATAAAGAAGGTAGATTACAGGGGATATTATCTGGAGCAAATGTTGTAATGCCAAACTTATCTCCAGAAAATGCTAAATCTAATTATAATCTATACGATAATAAACTTATAACTGGCAACGAATCCGCTAAATTAGTAGAAGAGCTAAATAACGAACTAAAAACAATTGGCTATGAAGTTGAAGTAGCTCGTGGAGATGTCAAAAAACTGTTTTAAAGAGTGTTAAACCACTCTTTTTTTATACTTTCATATAAAATTTCCACAAAATTTCTGACAATGTTTTCATTGATAAATTTATTAACAATTATTTAACAAAGCTAAAATAACGAATATTTAATAAATTTATTTTTTATTTCAAAAATGTTTTTTCTATGTTTTTTAACTAAAAAAATATCATTTCTCGCTAATTATTAAATTTTTTTAACAATTTAGAAAAATATTTTTTATTTTAATTATAAGTAAATCGTGAAATAGAAGTATAGTATATTATTTAACATATTATTTTAATATCTTAGCTTATTTTTATCTCTGAATTTAAAAGAATAAAAATAAAAATAAATTATACGAAAATTTATATTTTTATTATGGTAATACCATATAATTAAGCCTTTTATACCTTTTCTACAAAAGCATATATTTATACATATATACCCATTATAATTGAATATTATTAAAAAATTATTCATGCTATTTTTTTGTCAAAATACCGTATAGCAAAAATACATATAGATTAAGCTATATGCACCTTAAATCTATTGGTATATTTACATATTTAGATAACTATATACTTATTTGCTATTTAATTTTGTCTTTTAATATAATCAATATCTCTTTAAGACGTTCATTTTAAGGCATTTCATTGTTTCCACTTACTTAAAATATAGAGTTTTAGTTTTAATATAAATAATTAATATATTATAGTATATTCTATTTCTATATTGTGAGTTAAGTTGTTAATTATAATATTATATTAAAGTTATTAGTTAAATTTATTGTATAGTTTTACAATTTATCCATTATTTTTATTCAAATTGAAAAAAATTTATCAATAATTATTTCTTTAAATGATTTTTAAAAAAATCTGTGGTATAATGTTTTCATACAATCGAGGAGGTTTTATATAAGTATATTTTTTCTTTAGCTAAGCTTGCCATGTATGCCTTACAACATATTTATTTCTTATTTTTTTGAGATAAAAGTTGTGAAAGGAGTATATACAATGGATAAAAGCACAACAAAAAAAGGGAACAAAAGTGAATTGTTCCTACTAGATGGTAAACCTAGTATAGCAGCTGCTTTTCCTTTATCAATACAGCATCTACTTGCAATGATTATAGGAAACGTTAGCCCTGCTATTATTATAGCTGCAGGTGCAGGTTTATCACCTGAAGATCAAGCAATGCTTGTACAATGTTCGATGTTTGCTGCTGCAATAGCGACATTTATACAAGTTTTCGGTATATGGAAATTCGGAGCTAAACTTCCAATAGTAATGGGCGTAAACTTCGCATTTGTTACCGTAATTATGACAATTAATGAGACATATGGTCTCCCAGCGATATATGGAGCACAGATTATTTCCGGTATAGTAGTAATTATATTTGGTGCCTTTATACAAAAAATTAGGAAGTATTTCCCTCCAATAGTAGCTGGTACAACAGTACTTACAATCGGTATTTCACTATATCCAGTAGCCGTTCAATACATGGCTGGTAACCCAGCTCTTGGACCTGAAAACTTTGGTACAGTGAAAAACTGGGCAGTAGCTATGCTTACTGCATTAGTAGTTTTCTTTGTTGATCAATATGGAAAAGGTTATATTAAAGTAGTTGCTATGCTATTCGGTATACTTGCAGGTTTTATTCTTTCTGCAATATTCGGAATGGTAGACTTATCTCAAGTTGCAGCTGCTAAGATGTTTGACTATCCAAGACTATTCCCATTCGGAGTAGAGTTCAATTTAGGAGCTACACTTACTATGATTATGATGTTTATAGTTACATCAGTAGAAGCTATTGGTGACGTTTCATCAACTACTGTTGGTGGACTAGATAGAGATGCGACTACAGATGAAATTTCTGGTAATATCATGGGTAATGGACTTTCAACTATAATAAACGCATTTTTTGGTGGACTTCCTACTGCTACATTTAGTCAAAACTGTGGTTTAGTTGCTACTACAAAAGTAGTTTCTAAAAGAGTTATCTCTTTAACTGCAATACTTGTACTAGTAGCTGGTTTTATACCAAAATTTGGTGCTTTCATGGTTTCAATTCCATATCCTGTTATAGGTGGTGCAACAATCTCAGTGTTTGCCATCATAACTATTAATGGTATTAAATTGATAACTTCTGAACCTCTTACAGCTAGAAACTCAGCAATAATTGGTTTAGCATTATCTCTTGGTATTGGTATCACTCAAGTTCAAGGTTCACTACAACATTTCCCAGAGTTTGTACAAACTTTCTTTGGTGGATCACCAGTTATAATAGCTACATTAATAGCATTTATACTTAACTTAATTGTACCTAAAAAGACTATTGAACAAGAAGAAGAAGATAGAAAAATTGTTGACTAATATCAACAACTATAATAATAAAGCATATAAGGCTAGCATATTTTTTACAAAATATAGCTAAATTACTTATATAAAACCTTAAAGAAAAAAGCAGAAAAACCATCATAAAAATGATGGTTTTTTTGTATATATTTTTATTGGTTTTTATTATATAAATATATTTAAAACTACTAAACTTAAAAATCCTACTATCCAAACTATAACTGTCAATAATGACCAGCTTTTTATCTTATCCTTCATATCATAAATTCCTAAAGTCTCAGTAACTAAAAAGAAAAATCCGTCATTTACATAACTAAAGAATAATGAGCCTACACATATAGATAAAGCTGTAATTATAGGGTTTATATTGCTTATTAAACCTACTTCTGATATCAAAGCTGCCGTAGTCATCATAGCTACAATCTCATTTCCTTGTATAAATTTTATAAAGGTAGCTATTATAAATGGAAGTATAAACGCCGGTATACCATAATCTATAAATAAACTTCCTATATATTCACTTATATTTGTAGCTCTAAAAACCATAGCTAGAAATTCACTTACACCAATAAGTAAAATTATAGAAGATGATTTTTTTATAGCTTCACTTACATAGTCCTCATTATTATCTATATACTTATTTAAAATCAGCCTAGCTAATACAACTGAAATAGCCATTGCAACTATAGGTTCACCTAGACTTTTTACTATATTAACAAAAAATCCTATATAATCATACTCAAGAAAAATTATTTTTAAAATTACTAATAGAGCAGGAATTATTATAGGTAAAATTGAAATTATAAATCCAGGCTTCTTGTCTTTTGAAAAAACTTTTTTATCCTCAGCTTTATTTATACTATCTTCTTCAAATTTAATATATTTTTTTATATAAAACACTGCCACTAAAATCATAGGTATAGATATAAGTAAACCGTATTTAATCATACTTAATAAATCTATGCCCATTAATTTTGCCACACCGTAAGGTCCTGCCGTAGGTGGCAATAATGAAGATACTATCAATACACTTATACCTAAAGACAACCCTAATATTTTTTTAGATTTGCCTTTTACTTTTCCCATAGATTCTATAGGTGCACTCAATAATAAATAGGACATCTCTTTTTCCAATCCAATAGAAAAAACTGAACCTATTAAGGCCACACCTAGCTCTTCTCTACCCTTTTTAAATACTTTTAATAAGCCTTCTCCAATAGAATCTATAGCTTTACTTGATTTTAATATTCCAAATAATAGATATGATAACAATACCAATATCCCTATATTTCCTACACTTCTGCCAAAACCTTCAGATATATTTCCTAAAGTATCTGTATTTAAAATAATCGAAGAAGCTATTCCTACCAATAGGATGCTTATAATTGAATTCTTCTTTTTAATTAATAAAAGATATGTTAAAAAAATAAATGCTAAGGCCATTACAACTATAACTTTACTTACGCTTTCCATATTAGCATACAAATATATCCCCCCTTTTTATATTTTTATATATTTTTTATTACTGCTTAATTTATATCTATATCACCTTCTATATTTTTTTCTTCTGCTTCTAGTATATCAATAGAAATATTTCCATTGTTTTTAGAAGTAAATATCTTGGCATTAATAGTAGAAATATCTATATTTCCACCATTATTTATAAGATTAATATTTCCTGTATTTAATAATTCTATATCCATATTACTGCTATTATTTTCAATATTTATATTATCTGTTTTTATCTCTCCAATATCTATATTGGCCTTGTCACTTAAAATATTTACCTCACTACAATCAAGTTTTCCTATATCAAGTTTACTATTTAAAATATCAAGTTCTAAACTTTTACCATCTATATAGTCTGCTTCTATGATTATATTTTTACATTTTATATCTATATTATTTAGTAATTTTGAACTCGGTTTATATATAGTTATACTTCCAACACTTTTTTCAGTGCTATCAATATTGACATCATTTATTTCTAGAGAATTTTCTTTATTAAATACCTTTACTTTATCTTTATATTCATCTTTAATATTCTTTTTAATATAAAATAAATCATCCTCTGAATCTTCAAAATATATATTGATATTGGTTGAGTCTATATTTATATTTTCAAACTCTTCTATAGGCTCTTTTTTAGATTTCGAAAAACTAAATTCAGTTATTTTATTAAAAATTTCCATGTTTGAATAAACTGTTTTAGCACCCATAGATAACCCTAAATTGATAAGTATAATACCTATTATTCCCAATATTACTGCCCATTTTACTATTTTTTTCATATTGCACCTACCTATTTCTATATCTAATTTTGTCTATTATCAATTTTATTAATTTCAAATATAATATCATTAAGAAAAATGTAAATAATGTAATAGACACTGAAACAAATAAAACGCCTAGTATAAATATCAAACTACCCAGCCCAAAATATATCGATTTAAAAATCAATAAAAAACTCAATACAGATGAGAAACCAAAGCCAAATATCAATGAAGCAAATATAACTATGGGAATTAAAAATAATATTCCTAAAATTATCGCAAAAGGTAACGCAATAGGCGCTGCCGCTATAGACAATATTATTATCCCGATATATTTTCCTATAGATTTTCCTTTAATTTCATCGTTTTCTAAATCTTTTGATTTTATATCGATTAAAATATCGTAAGCTATCTTTTTTGGATTATATTTATCAGGAACTATATCTTCGTTATTTAGACAACCTATATCATCAAATATCTCTTTATAATATTCAATTACATCTAATCTTTCATCTCTAGGTAATTTATTAAGATAGATATATAAATTATCTAAAAATTCTTTTCTAGTCAATTTTCTCACCTCTTGTTATTGTATCTATATTTTTCTTGTATATTTCCCAGTCTTTTCTAAAATCTTCTAATAGTTTTTCCCCTTCTTTTGTCAAACTATAATATCTTCTATTTCTTCCTTGAAACGGTTTATCATAAGTTTTTAAAAAATTTCCTTTTTTTAGTCTTCTCAAAATTGGATACATAGTAGATTCCGATATATCCATATATTCACTTATTTTCTGTGTTATTTCATACCCGTATGAATCGTTAATTTCCAATAATGATAAAACACAAAAATCTAAAATTTGATTGCCATATTGAAATAGCATTATTCATCACCTCTTTGCTCATCTTTCCAATATTTTTTAATTTACTATATTATACTTTGTATAATATTATAAGACAATATTTTTATAAAAAAATAGAAACCCAAATAAATTGGATTCCTATAATAACAATAGGGGACTATCGTTTATTTTATTATATTATCAGAGATTATATTTTCTCCGCCTAGAGTGAATACATTCTTTTTATCTTTTATTTCTTTTTGACTATTCTTATTTACAAGTAATATACCTGTCTTCATAGCTGTCGCAACTTGTCCACCTACAAGTGCATCTGATAATTCTTCACCTGAAGCTATTACTAAATTATCAGCATCTTTATAGTATTTATTTAATACAATCTCAGATGTATCGTATCTATCTTTACCGGCGATTCTTTCTGTTACAGTTGAATGTTCTTTTAAACATTTTTCCATTTCTTCATCTATGGAATTTTCTCCACCTATAATAGTTACATTGCTAGCATCTTTAACTACAGATTCTACTTCTGTACCCATAGTCTTATCTACTAATACAATAGGACGTTCTTCTTTAGCAGCAACTGCTGATATAGATAAAGCGTCTGCACCTGTACCATCAGATACGAATATTTCTTTATTACCTGATAGTTTAATGAACTCTTTAGCTACCTTAGCACTAGTTTCATATCTATCTTTACCACTTATTCTATCTACTTTATATCCCTCAGCTTCTAGGGCTTTGTGAACAGAGTTATCTATAGTCTTGTCGCCACCTATTAACAATATATTTTTAGCTTCTAGTCTATTTAACTCTTCCTTTACATCTTCTGGAATTGAGTTATTTGTAACATAAAGTAATGGTGCTGATAAGCTTTTAGCATAAGGTGAAGAAGTCAATGCATCTACATAATTAGTTCCTTCAGCTAGTACAACTGTATCTGCAGTACTATAAAGTTTTTTACTTATCTTAGTAGCAGTTTCATATCTAGTCTTACCGCTTACTCTTTCAATTTTAGCAGATTTTTCTTCTTTAATATCTTGTTTATTTTCATCCTTATTTACTTCAGTTTTATCTTCTGTTTCATTATTTTCTATTTCTTCATTTTTATCAACTACTTCTGTTTCAATAACTGGAAAATCTTCTTTTTTAATATCTTCTTCTATTTCTTCTTTACCTTTACCATCTATATTGAAATATACAGTCATAGTAGTATCAGGTAATTTACCTTCACCTAAAAATCCTCTAGCATCTGTATTAAATATATAGCTAGCACTAGTTGCATCTTTATCTAATATAATTGAATTTCCCTCTAATTTTCCGCCTTTTACAGAAGAAATTTTATTTATATCTTTAACACCTAGTTTTTCTAAATCTATTACTTTTTGACCATCTTTTTCTTCTGGTTCTATCTCTATAACTTGTGGTGAAAATACAGGATTAGTTCTGCCTGCTATATTATCTTTTTTAAATTCTAGATTTGTTAATTTATTATATGCACATTGTAGAGTTGACACAGATGTGTAATCAGCTATATCTAGTTCTTTAAGATTATTGTAATTTACATATAGTTCGTTTAAAGTATTTTCCATAACTCCAAACTTATTAGCAGTCATTTTTGGTAGTATAATTTCTGAAATATTATTGCTGCTTAAATGTACAACTTTAATCTTTGGACTTGATTTTAAATTAACTTTTTCAAGTTTATTATTATCAGCATATAGAGTTCTTAAAGTTTCGCTATTTAAATCTATTTTTTCAAGACCCACATTGCTTAATCTTAAATCTAATAGCTCTTTATTTTTAGATATATCTATATTTTTAATCGTGTTAGAACCGCCATTAATATTACTTAAATATAGAGTTTCTAATTTTGGAAGTTTTGAAAGATCAATATCAGATAATTTATTGTCCTTCATCTCTACTCTATTTGCAACAGGTAAATTTAATTTTAAACTTTCTATATCGTTATTATTTACTGTCACTGAATAAAGTGTCTTATTAGTCTTGTCCACTTCTATATTTTTAAGATTATTATTATTAGCTGTAATAGCTACTAATTCTTCAAGACCTTGAGCTTTAATATTTGTAATTTTATTATTGCTTAAGTTTGTATCGTGAAGCTTAGTAAGAACTGTTAAATCTATTTCTCCATGTAGATTATTATTTACCAAGTTAAGCTGATAAATATTAGTAAGGCCTGTTAAGTCTATTTCAGATATTTCATTATTAGTTGCCCATATTTTATTGATACTAGGAGCATTTTTAATTTTTAAAGTTTCAATATTATTGTCGCTTATAATAAGATCTTTTAATTTACTTGCTTCCCCTAGTTCAAGTGATTTTAAATTATTTCTACTTAAATCTAAATATTCTAAGTTTTCAACTTTGCCAAAAGTAATTTCTTCTATTCCTATGCCAGAAAAATCTACTCTCTTTAGATTGTGATTATTGCTTAA
>Ga0079226_10000630_pt1 | contig 25485 bp, 24 predicted proteins | sample Poulit2014_FD_76345 | JGI IMG/M metagenome (GOLD analysis project Ga0079226, IMG submission 76345) | Agricultural soil microbial communities from Georgia to study Nitrogen management - Poultry litter 2014 | ecosystem: Environmental > Terrestrial > Soil > Agricultural land | place: USA: Georgia...
AACAAATGACAAAGGCAGCAATTAAGGTGCCGCTCACACTGTCTTTATTAAAAGCCATTATGCTTCACCTCCAACTGCGGTACGGCGCTGACGGCGACGGATATTCGCTTGAATCACGAAGTAATCGATCAGGGGCGCACACAAGTTTCCGAACAAGATGGCGAGCATCATGCCCTCTGGGAACGCTGGGTTCACCACACGAATCACCACCACCATAAAGCCAATCAACAAGCCAAATACCCATTTACCCGTGTTCGTCATCGAAGCCGATACTGGGTCGGTGGCCATAAACACTAAACCAAAGGCCAAACCACCCAAGGTAAGGTGCCAATAGAATGGCATAGCAAATAGCGGGTTGGTGTCGCTGCCAATAGTGTTAAACATAAAGGCCGTTAATACAGCACCAATGAGCACTGCAGCCATAATGCGCCAGGAAGCAATACGGGTAATCAGCAATATCGCTGCGCCAATCATAATTGCTAGGGTCGATGTTTCACCGATGGAGCCTTGGATACCACCCAAGAAAGTTTGCATCCAAGTAATGCCGCTTTCGGTAGCCGCAGCGGTGAGGCCTACGGAGAAATCAATAGCGCCATCAGCTGCTAGAGATAAGGGCGTTGCGCCACTAAAGTTATCTACTGCAGTCCATACAGAATCACCTGAAATTTGCGCGGGGTAAGCAAAGAACAAGAAGGCACGGCCCACTAGTGCAGGGTTAAGGAAGTTTTTCCCTGTACCACCGAAAATTTCTTTACCCACAACCACACCAAAGCTAATCCCTAAGAACACTTGCCACAAAGGAATAGCAGGCGGAACAATCAAGGTGAAAAGAATACCGGTAACAAAGAAACCTTCGTTTACCTCATGGCCACGCTTCCACGCGAAGAGCCCTTCCCAAATAAAACCACCAATATACACGGTGGCCATAATAGGCAGGTAATACACGGCGCCATGGAGCATATTGGCCCAGAAACTAGTGACATCAAAGGAAGCCAGCAAAGCCACTACATCTGTACGCCAACCCGCGATGGGGCTGTGGCCAAACTCAGCAATTTGCAAGTTCGCTTGATAACCAGCGTTATACATACCAAAAAGCAAAGCAGGTAATGCCGCAAACCATACGGTCATCATTACCCGCTTGAGATCGATACCATCGCGCACATGCGAAGCAGAACGTGTTGTTTCTGCAGGGCTATATAGCATGGTGTCGAACATTTCGTAGAAAACGTAGTAATCTTTTAACCGCCCGCCCTCATGGAAATGAGGAGCAATTTTGCGGTCGATATAGGCACGCAAACCCATTGTTAGCCCTCCAGCTCGATAGTGGTGAGAACATCCCGTAATAGTGGGCCGTATTCATATTTCCCAACACATGCATAAGTACATAGAGCTAGGTCTTCTTCTACCAATTCCAGAGCACCAAGATCTTGCGCAGAATCGGTATCTTGCACAACCACCGCACGTAACAATTGTGTTGCAAGAATATCCAGTGGCATTACCGCTTCGTAGTTGCCAAGCGGCACCATGGCACGCTCACTACCATTAGTGGTTGCAGTCATATCAAGCTTACGGCCAGGCATGAGCTTAGATAAATAAATACCCATCACCGAGTGGCGTTTTAAACCAGGCGAGAGATAACCAAACATTGTTCGCTCACGGCCTTCTTTAAGCACCGTTACTTGGTTGGTGTTGCGGCCAAGGTAAGCCAAGGGCCCACGCGCATTGTGGCCGTTGAATACTGAGCCAGAAACAATACGGTTTTCACCTGCTTTTACTTCCCCAGCCGTAAGGCTTGCCACATCAGCGCCCACACGGGTGCGCAACAAACGCGGCTGAGAAACTTGCGGGCCAGCTAACGCAATCACACGGTCCACATAAAGTTCACCTGTTGTGAACAATTGGCCAATGGCGATTACTTCTTGGTAGCCAACGCTCCATACGGTTTTTGCCATGCCCACTGGGTCTAAATAGTGAATGTGGGTGCCTGCGTTACCAGCAGGGTGTGGGCCAGCGAAGGTTTCCTCGCGCACTTGGCCACCTGCAAAAGAAGGCAGCGCTGATTGAGGCGCTCGGCATACCCATACGGGGCCCGTGGTAAGGCGAGAAAGGATAGTTAAACCATTACGGAATGCCTGTTCATTGCCACCAATAATCACATCAGGGTTTGCCGCTAGGGGGTTGGTATCCATGGCGGTTACGAAGATAGAATTAGGCTGGCTATCTAAGGCAGGCACTTTTCCGAAAGGACGCGTACGCAGCGTTGTCCACTGCCCTGAGTCCACTAGCTGTTGCACAATGGTGTCGCGGTCTAATGAAGCAAGCGCATCCGCCGGATAAGCGGTGAAGTTAACAGCCTCTTCATTTCCCTCATCTAATTCGATCACCACTGATTGCAAAGCACGGCGTTGGCCACGGTTAATCGCCACCACCGTACCTGTACCCGGAGAAGTGTACTTCACACCTTCCGTTTTCTTATCAGTGAATAACAGTTGGCCTTTAATAACGTTATCGCCCTCTGCTACTTCCATAGTTGGCCGCATGCCGGCGTATTCACCACCGAGTATGGCCACCTGTTTAACAGCTGGAGCCCCGTCAATCTCTTGGCGTGGTGCACCAGAGATTGGCAGATCGAGCCCCCGTTTAATTTTGATCATAGTCTCTCGCCCACTTGTGATACTCCGCCGAAAACACTCACTAGCCCTGTTTAGCAACGAAGTTTACTGGGGTAACCCAGTACAGACTCTACCTGATTTTTGCTTGAAAATGGTTTAAGACTAAACGCTAAGCACTTAATCTTAAACCATAAACAGCAACTACTTTTTTACTTATTTCAGTGCAACCAAGGCTTAATAAGCGCTTGGGTATACTGGAAACTCAACGCCGGAAATTTGCTGCAAAATGCGCATTACCTGGCAGCTATAGCCGAATTCGTTGTCATACCACACATATAAAACACAGTGGCTGCCATTTACGATGGTAGCTTCAGCATCAATCACCGACGCATGGCGCGAACCCACAAAATCTGTGGACACTGCATCTGGCGAGCTAATGTAGTCGATCTGGCGACGCAGCGGCGAGTGCAGAGACACCCAACGCAAGTATTCATTTAGCTCAGCAGAGTTAGTTTCTCGGCCTAGGGTTAAGTTAAGGATTGCCATGGATACGTTAGGGGTAGGCACGCGGATGGAGTTTCCGGTGAGCTTGCCCGCTAGCGAAGGCAATGCTTTTGCCGCTGCTGTGGCAGCACCTGTTTCGGTGATCACCATGTTTAGGGGTGCGGCACGGCCACGGCGTGGCCCTTTGTGGTAGTTATCGAGCAAGTTTTGGTCGTTAGTGAAGGCGTGCACGGTTTCCACGTGGCCTACCACAATACCAAACTTATCTTCTAACGCTTTCAGTGGCGGAACAATGGCGTTGGTGGTGCAGCTTGCCGCCGAAATAATTTTATCCGCATCGGTGATGATATCGTTGTTCACACCGTGCACGATGTTTTTCATCTCACCCTTACCTGGCGCGGTAAGAATCACACGCTCAATACCAGGGCACTGCAAGTGCTGCTGCAAGCCATCTTCATCGCGCCAAATACCTGTGTTATCGATCAACACGGCATTGTTAATGCCGTATTCAGTGTAATCAACAGTGCTTGGGTCGTTGGAATAAATAACGCGGATGAAGTTGCCGTTCGCAATAATTGCATTGTCTTCTTCATCTACAGAGATGGTGCCAGAGAAAGGGCCGTGCACAGAATCGCGGCGTAACAAGCTTGCACGCTTCTGTAAATCGTCGCTACCACCTTTGCGCACAACAATAGCTTTTAAACGTAAGCCCTTACCACCGCCTGCTTTTTCAATCAGCAAACGTGCTAGCAAACGGCCAATGCGGCCAAAACCATACAATACAACATCTGTGGCCTCTGCACGGGCTGGTTGCTGCCCTGATACAGCCTCGGCGAGCTCCTGCTGCACAAAATCGGCAACAGACTGGCCACGGTCATCACTTTTATAGGCAACCGCTATTTTACCGATATCAACTTGGCATTGTGAGATGTCCAAGTTCATTAATTCTTGCAAGATGGGGTAAGTATCAACAACAGATAGCTCAGCAGTTTCAATTTGCTTAACGAAACGGTGTGCTTTAAGGATTTGAATAACGGATTCGTTAACAAGGGGACGGCTATATACGGCTGTCGTTAAGTTACGCTCGCGGTATAGCTTGCCAATCATCGGGATCATTGCCTCAGCAATTTCTTCCCGGTTTTTCCAGCGACCAAAATGGTCTTCCAGTTTGCTCACAGATTATGCCCTCTCTGGCTCAGTGACGGGTGACACTCAAGGTTAGGCTCAGGAAAACGCAGCCCAACACTTATAGTAGTTCTGCGGGCGCAAATTTTAGCTGATTACAGTTAAAACCGCTACCCAATATATAAGCTCAGTACAGAACAGAATAGAAACGCCTCTGCCCTTGCGTTACTACGGTGATTTTACGCGCACTAGGCCCTCTTGTGCCGTGGCTGCCACTAAAGTGCCATCTGCTCGATAGATTTCACCACGGTTAAACCCTCTGGCACCAGAGGCCGATGGGCTGTCCATATTATACAGTAGCCATTCATCAGCACGGCAAGGGCGTAAGAACCACATAGCATGATCAATACTCGCAGCCTGCACTCCCTTCTGCCAAAAATTCAAACCATGCGGCAACAATGAAGTGCTCATAAACGAATAATCTGAGCAAAAAGTTAACAATGCCTGGTGGGTTGCAGGGTCTGCATCTATCTGGTCGGCAATGCGAAACCACAATTGCTGCTTAGGCGCTTCGGCTTCGGTGCTAAGGAAATGCCGCGGTTTCACAGGCCGAATTTCCATAGGCCGTGGGCGTGTTAACAGCTCACGCACCTCCTCTGGCAGGCTTTCTGCCAATGCACGGCGCAAAGGCTCGTCGGTATCTAGCTCTTCAGGGCGCGGCACTTTTGGCATAGTGCATTGATGGTCTGGCCCATCTTCTAGTACCTGAAACGAGGCTGATAAACTAAAAATAGCTTTACCATGCTGGATAGCACGCACACGGCGCGTGGTAAAACCACGGCCATCACGAATGCGATCCACTTCATAAATAACAGGGCGTTTCACATCGCCAGGGCGCAAAAAATAGGCTTGCAAGGAATGTGCCAAGCGCTCTTCGGGCACAGTAAGAGTGGCGGCACGTAATGCTTGCCCTGCGACTAAACCACCAAACAAGCTACCTTGGCCAACGTCTTGGCTTTGGCCGCGAAACAAATCAACCTCCAACTGTTCCAGCGCCATTAAGCCCACCAACTCCTGTACTGCTTGCTTCATGAAAGCCTCTCTCTTCTTTTGGGTAAACAAAATGTTGGCGCCATAATACCCACAAAAGCCAACAGATACAGGTGCAATATACCCATGAGTATAAAAAAGCGCCGCACCTGCCCAAGCCAAGGCAGTGCACTTCGAGTACAATGCCTTTTTTTACGCAAGCCAACGTCTAGTAAACTCTATGCATTTATTACCTAACACTGCGCTATTCCCCACCGGCGTCGAGCATTACCGCCATTGGGCGCACCTTGATTTAGGCAGCCTTGCGCCTGTGCTAGCCGCTTTGAGCCAGCAAACGCAAGGGCCCTTATTGGTGCTTACAGCAAGCACCCAAGAGGCTCGCCAACTGGCCGCCGCCATTCGTTTTTACCACAGCGGCCCTGCCATGCCGGTGCAGCTTTTCCCTGATTGGGAAACCTTGCCCTACGATCTTTTTTCACCACAGCAAGATATCATCAACGAACGTATCCAAGTGCTGCACGATCTGCCACTTATGCAACAAGGCATTGTGCTTGCACCGGTGAACACCTTGCTGCAGCGTTTACCGCCCAAACAGCACGTCAGCGGCAGCAGCTTCACCTTGGCCGTGGGCGACACTTTTGCTTTGGAAGATACGCGCCAGCGGTTAATCGAATCTGGCTACCGGGCAAGCAATACGGTGTATGGCCGCGGTGAATTTGCCATTCGCGGCGCCATCATGGACATCTTTCCCATGGGCGCAGAACAACCTTTCCGCATCGAATTATTTGATGAGGAAATTGATTCACTGCGCCTATTTGACCCTGAAACACAGCGCTCCACTGGCACAGTGGAGCACATTAACCTATTGCCAGCGGCAGAATACCCCTTAAGCGAAGCAGGCATTGCCCAATTTCGTGAATCGTTTCGCGCCACCTTTGATGTGGACCACCGCAAAAACCAACTATATCGAGAAGTAAGCGACGGCATTCCAAGCCCTGGCCTGGAATACTATTTGCCCTTGTTTTACCCCAGCATGGCCACCTTATTTGATTACCTGCCTAAGCAGGCCTGCATTGTTGAATTGCCACAACTTATCCCAGCAGCAGATGCCATTTGGGCGAACATAGAAGAACGCTACGAAAGCCGCCGCCACGATGCCAGCCGCCCCCTGCTGCCGCCCAATTTGCTTTTTTTAAGCCCCCACGAAATGCAGTTACTATTGCGTGAGCATGGCCGTGCGCAGCTAGCAAGCACAGGCGTGGCGTTTCCATTTCAACCCATGCCCACACTTACTAGCAAAGACCGCCAGCACCCGCTTACAGCCTTGATTGATTTTAAGCAGGCGCACCCCGAAGCCCCTGTGCTTTTAGTGGCCGAATCCCAAGGGCGCCAGCAAGCCCTGCTTGAATTGTTACAAAAACGCGGTATTCAACCCACCTTGGTGCCCAACTGGCACAGCTTTGCCAAAGCGCCCCAGGAAATTGACTGGGGGATTACCGTTGGCTTGGTGCAACAAGGCTTTTGGCATACCGAAAGCCAAGCATTAGTGGTAGCTGAACCACAAATTTATGGGCAACGCGTGCTGCAAGAACGCCGCCGCGCTAGCCAAGGTACGGTAACAGCAGAAAACGTTTTCCGCTCTTTAGGCGAACTCACCATTGGCGCACCTGTGGTGCACATCGACCATGGCGTGGGCCGCTACCAAGGCCTCACGCGCATGGTTGTGGATGGCCAAGAACACGAATTTTTACTGCTCGAATATGCCGGCAACGATAAAATTTACTTGCCTGTGTCGTCGCTGCACCTCATTAGCCGCTATGGCGGTGCCGACAGCGAACACGCTCCCCTCACCCGCTTGGGTTCTGAACAATGGAGCAAGGCGCGGCAAAAAGCAGCAGAGAAAATTCACGATGTGGCAGCAGAGCTGCTCAACACCTATGCCCGCCGTGAAGCGCGTGAAGGCCGCGCATTCACCTTGCCACAAGAGGCCTATAACAACTTTGCCGCCGATTTCCCCTACGTGGAAACACCAGACCAAGCCAGTGCCATTACCGCTGTGTTGAGCGATCTCACTGCCAACCGCCCCATGGATCGCCTTGTGTGTGGTGATGTGGGTTTTGGTAAAACCGAAGTGGCCATGCGTGCGGCCTTTGTGGCTGTGCAAAACAGCACCCAAGTGGCAGTGCTTGTGCCTACCACCTTGCTTGCCCAACAGCATTACGATTCATTTGTAGACCGCTTCGCTAAATGGCCTGTGCATATCGAAGTGCTTAGCCGCTTCCGCACACAAAAAGAGCGCAATGAAATTATGCAGCGCCTAGCAGCTGGCAAAATCGACATCGTGGTGGGCACCCACCAACTTATCCAAGGCAATGTGAAATTTAAGGACCTAGGCTTGGTGATTGTGGACGAAGAACACCGTTTTGGTGTGCGCCACAAAGAAAAACTAAAAGAAATGCGGGCCGAAGCCGATATTTTAACCCTCACCGCCACGCCCATTCCGCGCACCTTAAACATGGCCATGTCGGGCATGCGTGATATTTCTATCATTGCCACACCACCGGAGCGCCGCCTACCCGTGCGCACCTTTGTTACCGAGCGCAACAACAGTGTGATTCATGAGGCTATTCAGCGCGAACTGTTGCGCGGTGGGCAAGTGTATTATCTCAACAACGATATTAAGCGCATGGAGCGCCTACAAGAAAAAATTCACAAGCTAGTGCCCGACGCACGCGTGGGCATCGCCCATGGGCAAATGCGTGAGCGTGAATTAGAACAGGTGATGGCGCAATTTTACCACCGCCAATTTAATGTGCTGTTGTGCACCACAATTATTGAAACGGGCATCGACATCCCCTCAGCCAACACCATTATTATTGAACGCGCCGATAAATTTGGCCTTGCACAACTGCACCAATTGCGTGGCCGTGTGGGCCGCTCGCACCATCAAGCTTATGCTTTTTTGCTTACACCACCCACTAAAGCTATAACGAAAGATGCTGTAAAACGCTTAGAAGCCATTGAACAAGCCTCTGAACTTGGCGCTGGGTTTATGCTCGCCAGCCATGATCTCGAAATTCGAGGTGCCGGTGAGCTGCTTGGCGATGAACAGCATGGCCATATGGAAAGCATTGGCTTTACCCTATACATGGACATGCTCGAACAAGCTGTAGAGGCACTCAAGCGAGGCGAGCAGCCAGACATGGCAAAACCTTTGGCCAGCGGCCCCGATATTAACCTTGGCCTGCCCGCGTTAATCCCCGACGATTATTTACCCGACGTGTACATGCGCCTTACGCTGTACAAACGCATTGCCAGCTGCACCAACATAGAGCAAGCAAACGAACTAAAAGTGGAAATGATCGACCGTTTTGGCCTCTTGCCTGAGCCTGTAAATAACTTGTTCCGCATTACCGAGCTGCGCTGGCAAGCTATTGCCTTAGGCGTTAACCGGATTGATGTAGGCAAGGAATATGGCCGCTTAGAATTCAGCGAGCGCACCCAAGTAGACCCACTTAAACTGGTGTTGCTAGTGCAACGGCAGAGCTATCGTTATCAACTGCAAGGCGCTAACACCTTGCGTTTCAAAACCGACCAAGCTGAGGGAAACGAACGTTTTACAGTAGTGGAAAAACTGCTTTCCCACCTTGAAGCCGATGATTAACAACAACGAGGGCACCATGGAACAAGGACGTATTAAACATTGGAATCATAAAAAGGGTTATGGTTTTATCACCCCTGCCAACGGCGGCGACGATGTTTTCGTGCATATTTCTGCATTTGCTAGCCAACAAGCACCACACGAGGGCCAGCAAGTGCGCTATGAACGCCAAGCCGATGCACAGGGGCGCCCACAAGCCATAAATGTGCAGCCCAACACTGGCCAACAAGCAGCACACCACAAGGCCAAGCCAGGGGGAATGCGTAATAAAATTGCCTCATTAGTGCTTGTGGGTGTGCTTAGCCTTTTAGGCTTAAGCCAGTACCAACCGCTTGTTGATAGCCTGCTTGGCACAACTGCAACTAGCAGCACTAGCGCACAGGCCACAGCTGCTGCCGCCGAACAATACTCTCCACAGCTCAAACGGACACTGCAACTTATTCAGCAAGGTGGGCCGTACCCCTACTCTCAAGACAACACCGTGTTCCAAAACCGTGAGGGCCACCTACCCAATAAACCGCGTGGTTACTACCGTGAATACACAGTGGAAACCCCAGGGCTAAGCCACCGCGGCGCGCGCCGTGTGGTAACTGGGGGCCATCCACCAGAGGTGTATTACTATACCGAGGATCACTACAGCTCGTTTCAACAACTAAAGGTGGCCCCATGAAACTTTGCCTTACCCTGCCCGCAACAGTAAGCAAGAGTGTGTTGCTGCAAGCTTGCCAGCAAGTGTTTAACTTTCCTGCCGAATTTGGCCATAACTGGGATGCCCTATGGGATAGCCTAAGCGACTATTTAAACGCACACTGCAACCCTGTTGTTTTGCACATAGATCAACGCCAAGTGGCACAGCGTGATGGCGAAGCTTGGCAAACTTTTTTGGCCATTCTGCAAGAAGCCGAGCAACACTGGCCACATTTTTCAGTGAAGTTAACCCCTGTTAGCGCCGCCTACTAATGCTATGGCAGTAACGTAGGCCTACGGACAACCAGGGTGCTGGCAAACATATCGTGCAAAGCTTGCTTGCGGCGGGTAAAGGCAGCAAACAAATACCCTAAACCAAATAAAAATTTAGAAACCACCTTGCCCGCTTGGCGCCCTAACGCACGCCAAAATGACACACGCCCTCCTTGTAAAGTGGTTACCTGTAAACGCAGTAATTTTTTTCCTGGGGTGGCCTGCCAAGGCGAACTTTCGAAAGCTGCATACCAACACCACGTTAGCAACAGCCCCGAAGTGCCCAAAAACACCAAAGGCAGCCAATCATGCAAATGCATGAACACGCCGAACACAGCCAGCAACACCGCCTCTACAGCGGCATACACTAACGCTAACAACAGGCTATCAAGCAAAAAGGCGGCCGCACGCAACCAGAAGCCGGCATATTTCAATGGTGGCAATGCCTGCATTGGCCCCTCTTGTTTGGGCGCCGCAGAAGAAAGTTGCGCACCACAAGCCATACAATACTGGTGCCGCCAGCCCACTTTTGCGCCACATTGAGTACATACCATGTTTTCTTCCTTAGGTTGCAAGTTGTTCAGCCAAATAATCCACTAGCAAACGAATGCGGTGTGGCATAAAACGGTTTGAAGCTAACAATGCATAAACACCTAGCTCAGGGGGAGCAAAAGGCTGCAAGATGCACTGTAAAGCACCGCTTTGTAGATAAGGCTCGGCAATAAAATCTGGTAACAAGGTAATGCCTGCTCCGGCCGCTGCCGCCATAGCCAACGCCTCACCATTATTGGCCTGCAGTACATACTCTAATTGGTAAAATTGCGTCACTTCAGCCACGGTAAAATGCCAAGGTTGGTTATTACCATGCATGGAATAACCCAAACAACTGTGTGCACTTAATTCACTAGGGTGTGCGGGCTCGCCCTGCTCGTGCAAGTAGGCAGGGGCGGCCACCGTCAATAATTTAGCGCTACCCAAACGGCGCACAATGTCGGTGGGTTGTAGCGTGTCGGTTATTCGTATGGCTAAATCCACGCCCGCCTCAATAAGGTTTAATTGGCTATCACTAAAATGAATGGTAAATAACACATCAGGATATTGTTGCCTGAAAGCTAACAGGTGTGCCATTAAACGGCTAAGGCCAAAACTCAATGGCAAACTAATGCTAATGGGGCCACGCGGCGTTAAGCTTTCTTGCAACACTTCCGCTTGCGAACTTTCCACAAGCTGTAATATTTCGCGGCACTTTTCTAAGTAAACTGCACCAGCAGCCGTCAACGATATGCTGCGCGAACTGCGCAGTAGTAGCTTGCCGCCCAAGTGCTCTTCTAACGCAGCAATTTGCCGCGAAACTGCTGACCGGCCCACGCCAATTTGGTTGGCGGCCGCCGAAAACCCACCTAGCTCGGCCACCTTAATAAAGGTTTTCATGGCTTCTAATAAATTCATTGTTGCCCTCTACATCAACAGTTTGTTGATACGTTAGCGCTAGTCAACAGCAATACAAGCCCCTATTATTACTTTCCAACACAATGAACAACCACAGAAAAAGACAAGGGTATCACATGAAAAAAACAATCTTTTTAGGCGCTGCACTATTCACAGCGTCGTTATTCAGTGCCCCAGTAATGGCAGCCGAAGAAGTTTATATTATCGATAGCACGCACACTTTCCCAAGCTACAGCTACAGCCACTTTGGCCTAAGCACCCAGCAACACAAATTCACCAACACCACAGGCACCGTGGTGGTAGACCGCGAAGCCAAAACAGCAAAAGTGGATATCACCATCGACATGACATCCATTGACACTGGCTTTGATGTGTTTAACGAACACATTCAAAGCGCAGATTTCTTTAACACAGCAGAATTCCCCACAGCCACGTTCGTTAGCGATACGGTAAAAGTGAAAGGCAACGAACCCGTGTCCGTTGATGGCCAGCTCACCATTAAGGGCATCACCAAGCCAGTTACCTTAACCCTAAGCAACTTTTTATACTTAGATGAGCACCCCATGGAAGAAGCCCCAGCCTTTGGTGCCAATGCTAGTGTTGAAGTACTGCGCAGTGATTTCGATGTAGATATGTATGCCCCTTATGTGAGTGATGACGTTACCATCAACGTGGCCATCGAAGCCATCAAGCAGGTTAACGCAAACTAACACCCAAGCTGTTTTGCCCCCTTGCCCCTAAAGCTCAGCCTTTAGGGGTTTTTTATGCCGCTACCACACGGCCATCGAGCAGGTTTATCACCCGCTCACAACGGGCACTCAGGCGTGGGTCGTGGGTAACAATTAAAGTAGCAGACCCCGTTTCTGCATTAAATTGCTCAAACAACTGAAACACTTCATCGGCGGTTTGGCTATCTAAGTTGCCGGTGGGTTCGTCGGCAAGCAACAAGGCGGGCCGAGATACTAAGGCGCGAGCAATGGCCACACGCTGCTGCTGGCCGCCCGAAAGAGCCTTGGCCGAACGCTGCTGTAAATGCTCAAGGCCAACGCGGGCCAACAAATAACGGGCATAATCAAGCTGGCTTGCCGTGGGTTTTCCCTGCCTGAGCATAATTGGCATGAGCACGTTATCGAGCACATTAAAAGCACCAATAAGATGGTGAAACTGGAACACAAAGCCAATGTACTGGGCACGCAGTGCAGTGCGCCCGCGATCATCTAATGTGGCGGTAGCCTGCCCTTTAATGTGCAGTTCGCCACTGCTTGGTGTGTCGAGCAAGCCCATTAAATTCAACAAAGTACTTTTGCCTGACCCCGAAGGGCCCATCATGGCTGCTAATTCTCCCGCCATAAGCTGTTCATTCACATCGTAAAGCACTTGGTTGGCACGTGGTGTGCCAACATCAAACACTTTATTAATGTTCTCTAAACGCAGCACCACCTCAGCGTTACACATAGCGAATAGCCTCCACAGGATCGTACTGCGCCGCACGGCGCGCCGGCATTACCGCAGCTAATAAGCCGGTGAACACGGCTAACGCCACAGAAGATAACGCCACCCCGTTTTCCACTTGCACAGTAAACATGCTCGATGCCGCACTGTTAAACACTGCCACTAGGCCAAAGCCACCTAACAAACCAAGCCCTGCCCCTAACAAACCAATAATGCCGCCCTGCAGCAAAAACACGCGCATAATTTGCCCACGGGTGCTGCCCATGGCACGCAAAATGCCCACCTCACGGGTGCGCTGCACCACGGTAACGGCAAGCACACTGGCAATGCCAAACGCCACTGAAATAGCCACAAAAAAACGTATTAGTTGGGTGGTCATGCGTTGCGAATCTAGCGCGTTGAGCAACTGGCTGTTGTTATCCATCCAGTTTTTCATGTGTAACCCGGTTAACGCTTCCAAGCGCTGGCCCCAGTGCTTGGCCTGAAACACATCGGCAAGCTTAATTTCAAAACTGGTAATACCACCGGTTAAATTTAACAGGGTTTGTGCACGTTTAAGGTCCATATACACAAAGCGGCTATCTGCCTCCTGCACGCCAAGTTCAAAAACACCCGCCACACGCACTAAAGCAGCTCGGTTATCGGTGCTTTGTAAGCGTATTTTATCACCCGCCTGGATACCGAGATCTTTCGCAAGTTCGCTACCGATCATCACATCTTGGCTACTAATGAGGTAGCGCCCCGCCACACGCTTGCTATCAAGATCGACAATATCGCGGTACCGTTCTTCATCAATGCCATTAACCACCACTGAGGCCACAGCCCGCCCCTGCTGCACCAGCATGGCCCCCGATACGATAGGGGATACCGCAGTAAAGAGGCCCATTTCTTCTAGGCTGTGCAACACTTCTTGCCAGTTTTCAATACGCTGCAAAGGCTGCGCTCGTTGGCTTTCAAGAATAAGGCGGTGCACTTGTGTGGGGCTGCTTGGGGTGTGGTTGTAAAGCCGGGTGGCTTCAAGCTTAATATGCGCTTGGCTGCCTAATACGCGATCGATCATGTTCAGTTGTAGGCCATTCACAATGGTGGTGATAAACAAAATCACCGTTACACCCACGCCGATGGCCACGCTAATAAGCAATGTTTGCATGGGGTTTTCCGCCAGAAAACGAGCCGCTAAACGCTGTTCTGTCCATGCTCGCGCCACAAGGTTGGCCATTAATTGCCACCCTCTAGCACTGGCTTTATTTTTTGCCCAGCGGCACTAATGCCACTAGGCAATAACAGCACATCGCCCTGCGCCACCCCTGTGGCAAGTTCCACCTGTGTGGCACTACTCAGCCCTTGCTCCACAACCACCGGCTGTGCCTTGCCGTCGATCGCTTTATACACCAAGGCTTGGCTACCTTGTTGCCGTAAAAAATCCTTCGGCACCACCAGTGCTGCATCTTTTGTGGCGGTTAAAACATTTACCGATACCGTCATGCCAAGGCGCAAAAAGTTTGCCTCTTCTGCCAACTTAACGTGCACATCCACCGTGCCACTGCTGTCATCTACCGTTGGCGCAATAAAACTAACAATGCCTGCAATGTTTTTTTGTGGCCAAGCATCAGCCACCATGGTTACCGGCTGCCCTTCGGCTAAAGGGGCCATGTATTTTTCATCCACTGCCGCCACCACCTCAAGGCCATCGGTGCGCGCCAATTCAAACAACACTTTGCCTGGCTGCACTAAATCGCCCGCTTCCACGTGGCGGGTTTGAATGCGCCCAGCAAAAGGCGCCCGTATTTCTGTTTTGCCTAAGTTGGCTTTCGCGGTTTGTAAACGTTGTTGCAGCAACTGTTCTTCATCGCCACCGGCCGCTAAGGCTTGCACCTGCAGCTGTGCCTGTTGCAACGCACTGCGATGGCTGGTTAATTGCCGCTGCGCTTGTTCGCTTTGCTCTTTGGGTAACACACCTCGTGCGGCAAGCTCTGCGCGGCGGGCCGCTTCGCGCTCTGTTTGTGCCAACACCAGTTTAGCTTCAGCTAGGGTTTCTAGTGCTTGCGGGTAACGTAGGTTAGCCAGCTGCTGCAAAGCGGTTTTAGCCTGTTCATATTGTGCTTGCAGCTCTTCTTGGTGCAGCACCAACAGGGGTTGGCCCGCTGTTACCACATCGCCCTCATGGGCATGGCGCTGTGCCACCCGCCCAGTCAGCTCAGTGCCAATGCGGGCTATTGCTTGGTAGCGCACCTGGCCACTGGCCACCACCCATTGTTCAAGCGGCAACTGTTGCACAGTATAAGCCTGCACCGCCGCACCTTGGTTTACACGATAAGTAATAAACGCCCCCGCCAGCAACGCTAACAGAAAGGCAATAAAAAGAGTACGCGGCATAAAAAGGTTCCTAGGTAACAAAAAAGCACAGGGGGGGGTGCGCTGCGCATGCTAGCGAATTAGGTATTTCTTGTATACCGCATGCAGTGTGCCTCACGCAGGGTAAAATACAAAATTACCTGCCTAACCTTGTTGATACCTATCAAGGCTTAAACAAAAAACATGCCCTACAGTAATGCGCCAACTGAACGTTGAAAACAGGATGTTAGCAACCTCAGCCCACTTACATTAAAGATTAGGGGGTTATGATGCAGCTTGTTTGTCCCGCCGGTAGTTTGCCAGCACTGAAAGCCGCTGTGCGGCAAGGTGCTGATGCCGTGTATGTTGGCTTTCGCGATGATACCAACGCGCGCCACTTTGCCGGTTTAAACATCACACAAAAACAGCTCGAAGAAGGGATTGCCTTTGCCCATGAACGGGGCAAAAAAGTATATGTTGCCGTGAATACTTATGCTCAAGCCGATGGCTGGCAACGCTGGCAACAGGCGGTGGACTTAGCCGCCAAGCTACGCGTAGACGCCTTAATTGCCGCCGACCCCGGCGTGCTCGCCTACGCACACCAACACTATGCTAATCTGAACTTGCACCTCTCGGTGCAGGGCTCTGCCACAAATGCCGCCGCTTTGGCCTTTTACCAACGCCGCTACAATATTCAACGCGCCGTACTGCCACGGGTGCTTTCCATTGCCCAAGTACGCAACCTAGCACAGGATAGCCCTGTACCCCTTGAGGTGTTTGCCTTTGGTAGCCTATGCATTATGGCCGAGGGCCGTTGCCACTTATCTTCCTATGTTACGGGCGAATCGCCGAACATGTGCGGCGTCTGCTCGCCGGCTAAAGCTGTGCGCTGGAGCGATAACAATGGCGAACTCACCTCACGTTTAAACAACGTGATGATCGACCGTTACCAACCCGATGAGCCTGCGGGCTACCCCACCTTATGCAAGGGCCGCTTTGTGGTGAACGGGGAAACTTTCCACGCCTTAGAGGAGCCCACAAGCCTCGACACTATGGACCTAATCCCTGAGTTGGAAAAAATTGGCATCACTGCGGTAAAAATTGAAGGCCGCCAACGCAGCCCCGCCTATGTGGAGCAAGTAACCCGTGTGTGGCGCGAAGCCTTAGATAGTTATGCCCAACAACCAGAGGCTTTCACAATAAAAGCCGACTGGCGCAACACACTAGCCAACCTTTCCGAAGGCAGCCAAACCACTTTGGGAGCCTACCACCGCTCCTGGCAGTAGAGGTAATAATGAAACTTTCTTTAGGTCCTATTTTATTTTTTTGGCCCAAGCAGCAGGTGCACACCTTTTACGAGCACATGGCTAGCCAACCCCTAGATTACATTTACATGGGCGAAACGGTGTGCTCAAAGCGCCGCGAACTCAGCCTCGACGATTGGCTTGGGCTTGCCCGCGAGGTGCAACAAAGCACCCAAGCACAGGTATTACTTTCAGGCCTCACGTTAATCGAAGCTAAATCAGAGGTGGGTAGCCTAAAACGCCTATGTGATAATGGCGAATTTATGGTGGAAGCTAACGATATGGCGGCGGTGGAATTTTTATCTGAGCGCGGCCTGCCCTTTGTGGGCGGGCCTGCCTTGAATATTTATAATGCCCCCACCCTGGTTGAATTCATTAACGCAGGCATGCAACGTTGGTCGCCACCTGTGGAACTGTCTGCTCGCTCTATCGCTGCCACCCTTGCGCACCTAGACACCCTAGGTGTGGCACGCCCCCAGGTGGAAGTGTTTGCCTATGGGCACCTACCATTAGCATATTCGGCCCGCTGCTTCACCGCACGTGCCGCCAACCGCCCGAAAGATCAATGCGGCTTTATTTGTATTGATTACCCCGTTGGCATTCCTTTAAGCAGCCAAGAAGGCCAGGCGCTGTTCACCATTAACGGCATTCAAACCATGTCTGCCGATATCAGCAATTTACTGGCAGATTACCCTTCGTTAGCCAGCACCGGCGTGGATGTGGCCCGCTTAAGCCCCATTGCCCATGGTATGGCCGAAGTGGTGCAAACCTGGCACGCCGTGCGTGAAGGGCAACAACCCCCTTTGGTGGTGCAAGGCAGCAATGGTTATTGGCATGGCCAGCCCGGCATGATGACCGTTGAGGAGGCTGGTTTGTGTTAAAAAAACCCATTCCCTTACTCCTGAAATTGGCTGACAAAACCCTACCCTTAGGGCAACACATTCCCTTTACTTGGCAAAAACATGCTTTAGAAAAGGGCCTTAACAAGCTCTTTGCCAACGCCCTTGAAGATGGCCTCTTCGATGTGCTTGAGGGGCGCTGGCTACGCATTTTCGTGGAAGACCTGCGCCTATCTTGGTATCTCTCCAAATGCCAACAGCGTAGCCAGCTAGTATTGGCCCGCTACCAACCAGCAGAGGTGGCTATTAGCGGCAACTGGCGCGAATTTTTATTGCTCGCTAGCCGCCAAGAAGACCCCGACACCCTCTTTTTTCGCCGCCGCTTACGCATTACAGGCGACACTGAACTGGGCCTTGCCATTAAAAACCTCATTGATGGCATGGATCCAGACCAGTTGCCCCCCTGGCTTTGGCAAAGCATGACCACCCTAGGTGAACAAATTGCCCAACAGGGGCACGCTAGCAGGCTTTGAACGGTTGCTGACAAGGCGCAACAACACATACCTTTAAACTATCAACGCCAAGCCATCAATAAAATTAAGCTATCACAATGGTAGCTCTTTTAGTGCTTACCAGAGTGTGAATTAACCGCTACTGTGGGTACATCAATACAAACAAGGAGTGGTTCCATGAGCAAAAAAGCACCGTTAACCTCTGTTTCTGGCGCGCCAGTAGCGAACAACCAAGATAGCCTTACCGCCGGCGCGCGCGGCCCCATGTTGCTGCAAGACGTTTGGTTTCTAGAAAAGCTAGCGCATTTTGATCGCGAGGTGATCCCTGAGCGCCGCATGCATGCCAAAGGCTCGGGTGCCTTTGGCGAGTTTGTAGTAACCCACGATATTACCCAGTACACCAAAGCCGCCCTCTTTGGCGAAGTAGGCAAGAAAACAGAAATGTTTGTGCGCTTTTCCACAGTGGCGGGCGAGCGCGGTGCAGCCGATGCCGAGCGTGATATTCGTGGTTTCGCTATGCGCTTTTACACAGAAGAAGGCAACTGGGACCTAGTGGGCAACAACACCCCGGTGTTCTTCTTCCGCGACCCACTGAAATTCCCCGACCTTAACCACGCGGTAAAGCGCGATCCACGCACCAACATGCGCTGCCCTGTGAACAACTGGGATTTTTGGACACAATTGCCTGAGGCTTTGCACCAAGTCACTATTTTAATGAGTGAACGTGGTATTCCAGCCTCTTTTCGCCACATGCACGGTTTTGGCTCGCATACCTTTAGTTTAATCAATGCTAACAACGAGCGTTTTTGGGTGAAGTTCCACTTACGCTCTGAACAAGGCATTAAAAACCTCACTAACGATGAAGCCGCAAAGATTATTGGAAAAGACCGTGAAAGCTCACAACGCGACCTCTACGAAGCCATTGAGCGCGGCGATTACCCACGTTGGACAATGCAAATTCAGGTGATGCCAGAAGCTGAAGCAGCTACCTTTCGCTTCAACCCCTTCGACCTCACAAAAGTTTGGTCGAAGAAAGAGTATCCGTTGATCGATGTGGGCTACTTTGAGCTCAACCGCAACCCTGACAACTACTTTGCCGACGTGGAACAAGCCGCTTTCAACCCAGCGCACATTGTGCCTGGCATCGGCTTCTCTCCCGACCGCATGTTACAAGGGCGCCTATTCTCTTATGGTGATGCCCAACGCTACCGCTTAGGTGTAAACCACTACCAAATCCCGGTGAACACCCCGCGCTGCCCCTTCCACAACTTCCACCGCGATGGCGCCATGCGTGTGGATGGCAACGAAGGCAGCCGTAAGCACTACGAGCCCAACACTGTGGGTGAGTGGCAACAGCAAGAACGTTTTGCAGAACCTCCCTTACAGTTGGAAGGTGCCGCCGATCGTTGGGATTTTTGGGAAGATGAGCCTGATTATTTCACCCAAGCGGGTGATTTGTTCAGGCTAATGACACCCGAGCAACAGCAGATGCTGTTCGATAACACCGCCGCCGATATGGCAGCAGTGCCCGAGGAAATTAAACGCCGCCACATTGAGCACTGCACACAAGCAGATCCAGCCTACGGTGCGGGCGTGGCCAAGGCCATGGGCTTAAGCGTGTAAGTAAAACACATGTAGTGAAAACAACAACACCGCAGCCATGCGGTGTTGTTGTTTTATCGCCGGCAACTTAGGCTTATACAGGCATCAACGCAAAGCCATGCAAGGATGCGTTTCAGCACATTAAATAAGGAAAAACAATGAACGAAGAGTTGATTCGGCGCGTTAGTACGCCACTGTACAACGCCAAAGGCTGGATGAAGTTACTTGGTATTATGTCCATCATCATGGGCATTTTAGTGGCCTTAAGCATCGTGGGTATTATTGTTGCTTGGCTACCCATTTGGACAGGTGTGTTATTGCTGCAAAGTGCCAACGCCATTGAACAAGCCTTTAACACTGGGGGTGAGCAGGCCATGGTATTAGCATTACAAAAGCTAAGAACTTACTTCATTATCTTCGGCGTAATTATGCTACTGCAAATTATCATGATGGTGGGTGGCCTATCCCTAGGCGTGCTTGGCGTTTTGTTGGGTTATGTTGATATGTATAACTACTAAATACAACAAGCTGGCAGTGGCATTGCGCCACTGCCATTATGGTTACCACTGCACGCAAATCTTACCAAAATGTTGGCCGCTTTCTTGGTACGCAAACGCCTCTGCCAACGCTTCATAGTTAAAGGTTTTATCGATCACTGGCGCGGCCGCAATGTTGCTAAGCGCCTGCACAAAATGCTGTTGGTCTTGGCGGCTGGCAACAATTAAGCCCTGCAAGCGCGCTTGCTTAGCCACTAACTGCATTACCGGCAGCTCTGCGGTTAAACCCGATAAAATACCGATTTGGGCAATATGGCCACCCACATTTATTGCCACAATAGATTGCGGCAGCGTGGCTGGGCCGCCCACTTCAATCACGTGATCAACACCACCGGTTAACTCGCGGGCTTTCTTGCCCCACTTAGGCTCGCTGTTGTAGTTGATAGTGTAATCGGCACCCAAGGCTTTAGCTTTTTCTAGCTTTGCATCAGAGGACGAGGTTACCACCACAGTGGCACCCATGGCCTTAGCAATTTGTAGCGCAGTAATAGACACCCCACCGGTGCCCTGTACTAGCACCACATCACCAGCCTTCAGCTGGCCATTCACCACCAACGCGCGCCACGCCGTAAGGCCAGAAGTGGTAATGGTGGCTGCTTGTGCATGGCTCCAACCCTTGGGGGCATGAGTGAAAGCGCTCACGGGGCGCACCACGTATTCCGCTGCCATGCCTTGCTTGCCATCACCTGGCACATTGCGGAAATGGCCCACATCAGCAAAAGCGGGGCCCGCTGGCCACACAGGGAAAAACGTTGATACCACATGATCGCCCACAGCAAATTCAGTAACACCTTCGCCCACGGCTTCCACCACACCCGCACCATCAGATAACAAGATACGGTTGTCTTCGGTGGGAATGCCGCCATTAGCTACCAACAAATCGTGGTAGTTTAATGAACTCGCTTTAATCGCCACGCGAATTTCACCGGCCTGCGGTTGGCCTGGATCATCCAACTGCACCAGTTTAACGTTAGCCAACCCACCTGGGGCCGCAACAACAATTGCTTTCATGTGTTACTCCTTTTCTTCTTCTTGATAAACATGATGATGAATTATTAGCACTGTTCGCCTGCACAATAGCCCGACGACCAAGCCCACTGAAAATTATGGCCACCTAAGTGGCCCGTTACATCTAGCACTTCACCGATAAAATACAGGTTAGGTTGCAATAGGCTTGCGAAGTTACGCGACGATACTTCGTTGGTGTTTACCCCACCTAAAGTAACCTCTGCTGTGCGGTAACCTTCGGTGCCGTTAGGCTTAAATGGCCAACGGCTGAGCTCTACCATAGCTTGTTGCAAAGCATTTGCCGACCAGTGCTGCAAGGGTTCGTGCCAACCTTTTTGTTCTACCACCCAATGTGCCAAGCGCCGGGAAAGATGCTGTTGCAAAAAACTTTCCACATGGCTTTGGGGGCGTGTTTTTTTACGCTCTAACAGCGCCTCAAACCATTGCTGATGTTGGCCGTTCGTCCAATCCACCCATAAGGTTTCGCCTGCCACCCAGTAACTAGACGCTTGCAAAATGCCCGGCCCACTTAAGCCACGGTGGGTAATAAGCACGGGCTCCTGAAAAGCCTGCAAGGCTGTGATTACCTTAGCATCGGCGCTAACGCCGGCTAAAGCAGCTAAGGAATTGAGCACTTCTGGCGGCAAGGTTACCGGCACCAACCCCGCACGGGTGGGCAGCACTGTGTGGCCAAACTGGCGCGCTAATTCATAGCCAAAAGGGCTACCACCTAAAGTGGGAATTGATAAGCCCCCGGTGGCTACCACTAGGGATTCACACTGAATATGGCGGCCATTGGCATGCAAGCTGAAACCTTGTGCGTTAGCTTGCACTGCTGCCACTTCTTGGTGGGTGCGTAGGGTAACGCCTGCCCACTCACATTCGGTTAACAATAAATCTAAAATGGGCTTGCTAGAACCCGCGCAAAACAACTGCTGCGGTGCTTTTTCCACCCACTGCACACCGTGGCGTTCCACCAAATCGAGAAAATCTTGGGGCGTGTAGCGCTTGAGTGCAGAAATACAGAACGCGGGGTTTTGCGACAAATAATGGCCAACATGGGTGCTTAGATGGGTGAAATTACACCGGCCACCGCCGGACATAAGAATTTTTTTACCCGGCTTGTTGGCTTTTTCTAGCACTAACACATTGCGCCCGCGATAGCCTGCTGTGGCAGCGCACATAAGGCCTGCGGCCCCTGCTCCTAATACCACCACATCCACATATTCAGTTTTCATGGCAACGGTTCCATTGATAACGAAGCACCATACTGGGGGTGGCAGGCATGCCAATGCTGCAGCAGTTCAAGCAGCACCGCTTGCTGCATGGCCGGCCGCTGCTGGCACGCCAATTGCCAACCCACCAACATCAAATACAACTGCACTTCGGCTGCTGGCGTGTGCTGTTGCCACTTGGCAAACCACCCCGCTAATTCTTGCCCATGGCCACGTTCGATGCCTAAAGCCACTAGCACACTCAACAAAGACAGCAAACTAGCGATATAAACTGGGTGATGGCGCTGGTTAAGGTAATCATCTTGTGCATGGATAAGTATTAGCCACCAGCTTTTCACATAATCGATGCATTGGTGCTCGTAGTAAGGGTCAAACAAATCGCCAGTCATATTTTTACGGCGAAACAAAACGGGCGTGATAACTAACACGCCCATAACGAATGCAAACACCAGCACAGCGGCTATCGTGGTAATTAGCATATACGCTAACGAACACGCTGAATGTAAGGTGCTATCTCTTCAAGGTACGCCAAGGCAAGATCACGGCGGCGCTGAGACATGGTTACTGCTTGCTGGCGGCGGCGTAGGCTGCTAGCCCGTTGGGTTACCGCCACAGGGTGCTGCGCTAACCATTGGATTACCTCTATAGCCCCTTGCCTATCGTTACACGCTAACACCATATCGCAACCTGCTAGCAGGGCAGCTTCTGCTCTTTCAGCAAAGGAACCCGCCATAGCAGCACCAGCCATGCCTAAATCGTCACTAAAAATAACCCCTTGAAAGCCCAATTGTTCGCGCAGAATACCTTGCAGCCAAATATGCGAAAAACCCGCTGGTTGGCTATCCACCTCTGGGTACACAATGTGCGCTGGCATAATGCCCTGCAAGCGGTGCGCTAACTCGGCAAAAGGGATCACATCATGCTTCATAATTTCCACTAGTGGGCGTGGATCTACGGGTAACTCTAAATGCGAATCTGCCACCACTGAGCCGTGCCCAGGAAAATGCTTGCCCGTGGCCGCCATGCCCGCAAGCTGCATGCCATCCATAAAAGCGCCCGCTAGCGCCGTGGCGCTGGCCGCTTTATGGTGGAAACTACGGTTGCCAATAATAGTGCTGGTATCCACATCAAGGTCGAGCACTGGGGCAAAACTGATATCAATATCAAGATCAAGCAGCTCTGCAGCCATTAGCTGCCCTAGTAATGTGGCACCATCCAATGCACGTTCTGGGTGGTCGTTGTAATGCAAACCAAGGGCCGCCATGGGTGGCAGCTCAGTAAAGCCATCGCGAAAACGCTGTACGCGCCCGCCTTCATGGTCCACCGCCAGCAAAATATCTTCACGTTGGGCACGAATATCTTGCACTAACTGCTGCAACTGCCCTCGTTCTTCATAGTTGCGGGTAAACAAAATCAACCCACCCACGGCGGGGTGGCGCAGCAATTCCTTGTCTTCATCGGTTAACTGCGTGCCTTCTATATCGAGCATAACCACTGGTAGGCTTGGGAATGACATGTAATACCTCTGTTTTACGTAAGGGCGCTAATTACTGGGCGCTTTGTCTTCTCTGCAAATGAGCTTACAACACAATTGTTACGGGGCAATAAGGTGCCACGCGATCAAACAGCCAAACAATATCGCTGTTGCGCATACGCACACACCCATGTGATTTAGGCACCCCCATGGGTTCTGTATCTGGTGTGCCGTGTAGGTAGATATAGCGGCGCATGGTGTCTACATTACCGCCTTGGTTATAACCTGGCTGGTTACCTGCTAGCCATAAAATTCGGCTTAAAATCCAATCCCGATTTGGGTATTGGGCGGCAAGGGTTTCATTGTACACCTCACCGGTAAAACGGCGGCCCACAAACACAGCACCGCTTGGCATCCCTGCACCAATTTTAGCGCGCACCCTGTGCTTGCCAAGTGGCGTACCACCACTGCCTTCCACTTGGTTGGGGCCATTTAATGCAGTAGATACCGAAAACACATGCCGTTGCTGCTGGGCATCGATAAATTCAAGCGTTTGCTGGGCAATGGAAATGGTAATGTGCATACGCTTAGGGTGCCGAATAGGGTGCACGAATACCAGCGGCCACAAAAGGCAACATGCGCTGCACAACTTCTGTAAGTGATAGCTGTTGGCCAAAATCCTGTGCGCAAATTTGTTGCATTGACGGCAGCCCTTGCAAAGTAAACACCATCGAACCTAGTGCAAAGTGTGTGCGCCAAAATAACTCCACCGGTGGCACTTCGGGTACGGCTTTATTTAATAAATCCTGGAAGCGTAAAAATAACGATAAATAACGCTGTTTGAAGAACACTCGCAAGTGCGCTTGCGCTTGCGTGTAGGCCAGCCCTGCCAAGCGGAAAAACACCAAGGTGCGCTGCTGCTCTTTTTCTGTGCTTCCCACAGCCAACGCGCCTAGCACACCCAATAGCCACTCAAGGGACACCACATCGGCATGCTCGCCAAGTTGGTCTAGTTGCTCGGTAACCGCCTCGGCAAAAGGATCTAAAAAACGCTGGAACACAGCCTGAATCAACGCTTCTTTTGAGCCAAAATGATAATTCACGGCAGCTAGGTTAACCCCTGCTGCACCAGTGATGGTGCGTAAACTTGTTTCAGCAAAGCCTTGCTGTGCAAATAAACGTTCAGCAGCGTTCAATAATTTTTTGGCGGTATCGTGCTGGGGCTCCATCTGTCTCTCCTTGGCAACCGTCACAAAACTAGGGGCTATGCAGGGCACTGTCAAGCCATTGCTAAGCCCGTGTTACTTTGAACGCAGCATCTAATTGGCTAAAGCCAAGCCCTGCCCCTTTATGCACGTTAATTTGCACGGGGATACGCTCTTTCATTGCTTCCACGTGGCTAATTACGCCAATCATTTTGCCTTTCGCATTAAGGTTGTCGAGGGCATTTAACGCCACATCAAGGGTTTCAGCATCTAATGTGCCAAACCCTTCATCCAAAAACAGCGATTCAATGCGGTGTTCGTGGCTCACGATATCCGACAACGCCACGGCTAAAGCTAGGCTCACCAAAAAGCTCTCGCCACCAGATAAGGTGGCAGTTTGCCGTACTGTGTTCGCTTGCCAAGTGTCAACCACCTGCATGGCCAGCACATCACGGCCTTCGTTGGCCGGCTGGCGCTGCAATTGGTAACGGCCATGAAAATTAAGCAAATGGCCATTGGCCACGTGTATTAAGTGATCTAAGGTTAACCCTTGGGCAAAGCGGCGATAGGCATCACCCTCGGCGGAACCAATGAAACGGTTG
>Ga0079226_10000631_pt1 | contig 25442 bp, 22 predicted proteins | sample Poulit2014_FD_76345 | JGI IMG/M metagenome (GOLD analysis project Ga0079226, IMG submission 76345) | Agricultural soil microbial communities from Georgia to study Nitrogen management - Poultry litter 2014 | ecosystem: Environmental > Terrestrial > Soil > Agricultural land | place: USA: Georgia...
ACCCAAGGGTTTTGAATTTGGCGGTGAGGGAGGGATTCGAACCCTCGATACGCTCTTAACGTATACTCCCTTAGCAGGGGAGCGCCTTCAGCCTGCTCGGCCACCTCACCTAGTGCACAAAACTTGCCTGTGCAACGGTTGCCCCGTGCCATTTTGCAACGAGACGGGGCGCATGATACCAGTTTCTTAGAGAATTCCTAGTGCTTTTCTTAAACTCATTCGCCGTCTGCTTGTTTTTCGTTCTGAATACGTAAATAAATCTCTTCGCGGTGAACAGAAACATCGCGAGGGGCGTCGACACCAATCCGAACTTGGTTACCTTTTACGCCGAGTACAGTAACGGTGATGTTGTCACCGATCATTAGAGTTTCACCTACTCTCCGAGTAAGTATGAGCATGATGGTGCCCTCCTAGGTCTTTTAATATTTGATGAGCGCTGGTTGTTAAGACTGACATTACTTCCACTTGTTCCATCAAATGTATTTAAATAATGCCAACATAAACAACGAAGGGCTTATTATGCAAGATACAAGTGCCATTGTCTTGCTATGGCACTTGTTAGATTGCTATTAACTATTCTTGATCCAATTCAAAGGCGGTATGAAGAGCGCGCACAGCAAGCTCTAAGTACTTCTCAGCCACTACTACTGAAATTTTAATTTCAGAAGTGGAGATCATTTCGATGTTAATACCCTCATTAGCAAGTGCTTCAAACATTTTACTGGCCACACCAGCGTGTGAACGCATGCCCACACCTACTAGCGAAATTTTTGCAATAGCATCGTTGCTAAACACTTCACGTGCGTTTAACTCTGTCGCTAGCTTTTCAAGCACTGATTGAGCTTTTTGCAAATCATTGCGGTGTACGGTGAAGGTAAAGTCGGTTGAACCATCAAGGCCGATGTTTTGTACGATCATATCCACTTCTACGCCCGCTTCACCAATGGGGCCTAGAATTTTAAACGCGATGCCTGGTGTATCTGGCACACCACGTAAAGTGATTTTGGCTTCGTCACGTGTAAATGCAATGCCGGAGATTACCGGTTGTTCCATATCTACCTCATCGTCTACGGTAATTAGTGTGCCAGGGCCCTCTTCGAAACTAGAGAGAACACGTAAGGGCACGTTGTACTTACCTGCGAACTCCACGGAGCGGATTTGCAGAATTTTAGAGCCTTGGCTTGCCATTTCTAGCATTTCTTCGAAGGTAATACGGTCTAAACGGCGAGCACTACTTACAACGCGCGGATCTGTGGTGTACACACCATCCACGTCTGTATAAATCTGGCATTCGTCAGCGCCAATGGCGGCAGCCAATGCTACCGCTGTGGTATCACTTCCACCGCGGCCTAGCGTGGTGATGTTGCCATCAGGATCTACACCTTGGAAACCTGCAACAATAACAACACTGCCATTATTTAAATCAGCCTGAATGGGCTTTTTATCAATTTCTTGGATACGTGCTTTACCGTAAGAATTATCGGTTAAAATACGTACTTGCCCACCCGTATAAGAGCGCGCTTTAACGCCTTTGCTCTGCAAAGCCATGGCTAATAGCGCAATGGTTACTTGCTCACCGGTGGATACCAACACATCTAGTTCACGCTCGTTACGCTGCGAAGACACTTCTTCCGCCAACGCAAGCAGGCGGTTTGTTTCACCGCTCATGGCAGACACCACTACTACTACTTGGTCGCCGTTTGCGTGAAACTGCGCCACCTTGTCTGCCACTGCTTTAATTCTTTCAGGATTAGCGACGGAAGTTCCGCCGTATTTCTGTACGATTAGGGCCATAACTCACTGTGTCGTTAGTTAATGTAATTAAGAGGGCAACACTCTAACATGTTGCTCCTCTTCATGAAACAGCACTTAGCGGTCTGCTACCCACTGTGCGACGCTCGCCAGTGCTGCTGGCAAAGCACTTGGGTTATTACCACCGCCCTGAGCCATATCTGCTCGGCCACCACCTTTACCACCTACTTGCGTAGCAACGTGACGGATTAAATCGCCCGCAGGATAGCGCTCACATATATCTTTGGTGCTGCCGGCCACCAAGGTAATTTTCTCTCCTTCTGTGGCGGCAAGAATTACCACTGCGGTGCCTAGTTGGTCTTTCAATTTATCCATTGCCATGCGCAGTGCTTTGGTGTCGGCACCGTTCAATTCGGTGGCCACTACTTTAACGCCATTCACTTCTTGAGCGTTGGCGGTGAGGTCCGTGCCTTTGCCAGTAGCTAGCTGTTGTTTCAAGCGCTCCATTTCGCGTTCTTGGTCGCGCCCTCTTTGCACTAACTGTTCAACACGGCCAGCGGCTTGTTCTGGCGACACACGCAAAGTGCTAGCAATATGTGCCAGCCAACTTTCACGCTTTTGAATGTACGCTAAAGCGTCTGGGCCACACACGGCTTCGATACGGCGCACTCCAGAAGAGGAAGCTCCTTCGCTCGTAATCTTGAACAGCCCAATTTCGCCCGTACTGCTCACGTGGGTACCACCACACAACTCTTTGGAAAAGCCGTTTTCGCCCATGGTGAGAACACGTACTTCATCGTCGTATTTCTCCCCAAACAAAGCCATGGCACCTGCTTTTTTAGCAGCTTCCATATCCATCAGCTCCGTGGTGACAGGGGCATTAGCAAACACTTGTTCGTTCACCGCATTTTCCACAGCCACGAGCTCTTCTGCTGTCATGGCTTTATCGTGGGCAAAATCAAAACGTAAATAATTCGGCGCAACGAGCGAACCTTTTTGCTGCACATGGCTGCCTAGAATTTTTTGTAACGCTGCGTGCATAAGGTGGGTGGCGGAGTGGTGGCGCATAATGCCGCGCCGACGCTGTTTGTTTACTTGCGGGCTTAAGCCCTGCCCCACTTCTAGCTCGCCATTGGCTACTTTACCCATGTGCACAATGGCCGCTTGGCGCTGGCGAGTGTCGGTGACCTCAAAGGTGGCATCATTTGCCACGAGCAATCCCGTATCGCTGCTTTGACCACCCGCCTCGGCATAGAATGGGGTGCGATTTAACACCACGAGGCCTTCTTCACCAGCTGCCAGTTTCTGTACTGTTTCGCCATCTTTGTACAACGCCACAACAGTGGCTTCAGGCAATGAAGTACCTTCATAACCCGTAAATTCACTGCTCGCATCAATGGCTAAGCGATCACTGTAATCAGCGGCAAAAGCATCTGCACCACGCGCACGCTCGCGCTGCTGCTCCATGGCTTTTTCAAACCCTTCCATGTCCACTTCTAAAGCATGTTCACGGCACACATCTGCGGTTAAGTCAGGCGGAAAGCCATGGGTGTCGTACAGGGTGAATACCACTTCGCCGTCTAATACTGTGCCGTCTAAATTGGCAATGGCTTGCTCCAACACCCGCATTCCTTGCGCCAAAGTACGGCCAAATTGCTCTTCTTCGTTCAATAACGCACGTTCAATACGAGCCTGCTGCTCTGTTAAAATGGGGAATGCTTCACCCATTTGTTCCACGAGCGGTTGCACAAGCGTGTGGAAGAAAGGCTCGTGACGGCCGAGCTGGTGGCCGTGGCGTAAAGCACGACGAATAATACGACGTAGCACATAGCCACGCCCTTCGTTGGAAGGTAATACGCCGTCGGCAATTAAAAACGCTGAAGAACGAATATGGTCTGCAATCACTCGCAAAGATTTCTCTTCCAAGTCTGTGGTGCCTGTCGCTGTTGCTGCGGCTTTTAACAATGCTTGGAATAAATCAATTTCATAGTTTGAGTGCACACCTTGCACTACGGCAGCTATACGCTCTAGCCCCATACCGGTATCTACCGAAGGTTTTGGTAGCGGCTCTAAAGTGCCATCTTCTTGGCGGTCGTACTGCATGAACACCAAGTTCCAAATTTCAATGTAGCGATCTAGCTCATCGCCTTCTGAACCAGGAGGGCCACCTGGAATATGGTCGCCGTGATCATAAAAAATTTCTGACGAAGGCCCACAAGGACCGGTATCGCCCATTTGCCAGAAGTTGTCTTCATCTAAACGAGAAAAACGCTCTGCACTAACGCCCATTTCTTTAAGCCAAATATCTGCTGCTTCATCGTCAGATACGTGCACAGTAACCCAGAGTTTTTCTTCCGACAGGCCTAGCTCAACCGTTAAAAATTCCCAGGCAAACTTAATCGCTTCTCGCTTAAAATAATCACCAAAGCTAAAGTTGCCGAGCATTTCAAAGAAGGTGTGGTGGCGCGCTGTGTAGCCTACGTTTTCGAGGTCGTTGTGTTTACCGCCTGCCCGCACACAACGCTGCGTAGTGGTGGCGCGTTGATAATCGCGTTTTTCACGCCCCAAGAACACATCTTTAAACTGGTTCATACCCGCGTTGGTAAACAACAAAGTGGGGTCGTTGTCGGGTATTAAAGAGCTCGATGGCACCACTTGGTGGCCTTGGCGAGCAAAAAAATCAAGAAATCGTTGTCGTAACTCAGCGCTTTTCATAAGTCTCACTGTTTAACATTGAATTTTGGAATGGCAGAAGTATAACCGTCTCTGCGCATAGATTCGATAACACAGTGCCATATTGGCCCACTCTCGTGTTATCCCGCGATAAACAAGGCTACTTCAGCAAATTGTTCTTGCAATATTGCTGCCAAAGCCATTTTTTTCTGTTGCCGTTTGGCCGAATAAGGGTTGTATAGCTTACCCCACGCACACCAGTTTGGATGGTTGCGAGCTTCTTTAATTGGTTTAGGCATGGAAGCTTTTTGCCACGCTTGCTCAGCGCTTTTGGGTAGCGTTAGCGGCCCTTGCGCGCCATGCCCTCGGCGGCTTAACAAAGTAATGAGCTCATATTGGCGCAGAATTAATGCACGCAGCAAAGCATCATCCACCACTAAGGCACGCTGCCCGCTAGTGCGTTCTTTAATGCGGTAGCCTAATTTGCGCCAAATTTGAGCGCCACCCGCCACACCTGCTCCTACCACCGTGCCCATGCCTAAAGACAAGCCACCCGTAATTAAGTCAAAACTTGCCCCTGCAGCGGCACCCGCTGCCACACCTTGCGAAGCAGTAATGCCTAAGCGCTTAATTGTGGCGGGATGAAATAGGTCGCGCTCCCAACTAGCTTCAGCTGGAAACTCCTCGTAACCTAGCACTTCCGTTTTCTCGAATTCAAACAGCGCCAGCAAATCCTTTTTCGTTTTCTGCTCGGCCTTAAACACTGCCGCCCGCAATGTTTTCAGCCCTTTTTCTTGCTCTGAGGCATCAATAACGTTGCGATAAGCTGCGGCACTAATAATTAAATCAGCAACACATTCACTGGCGGTTTTCCAACGCTCTTTCTGCAACAAAAGCAGCTGCTCCTGCCAGCGCTGCAAAACTTCTTGGTAACCATTTAATAAATTGCCTAAAAAATCATACAGTTTGGCTTCACCCGCAAATGGTGGCGTCACAGAATCAAAAGAAATAATGAGATGCAAGCCGGCTTTACGCAATTCTTCGCGCCATACTTCTTCTTGGCTTTCGCTGCTAGCCGTAAAATTAAGCACAGGCAATACAGGCTTACCACATAATTGTAATAGGGCTAATTCATCGAGGTACTTCGTCAGCACATCTTGCCGCACATCAAGCACAAAGAGTACTGCATCCGACTGCAATAACTGCCCTAATACTTTCGCTTCTTGCTCAAAATCGGTTTTCGCACGGGTAGTATTAATGAAAGCTGCCACTTTTGCCGGGCCGTCCCAATGCGGCAGCTGCTGCTCTTCTGCCAAATCGTCAATAAATTCACGTAACGCCATGGCGTCTTCAAGGCCTGGAGTGTCGTAAAGCACTATGAGTTCTTCGTCACCCGCTTTTAATGCGAGTGCCTCCACATTACGCGTGATATTCGGCGCGTTTTCCACACGGCCAAAATTAGCATCCCGCCCTAACGTTCGCAGCAAAGAGGTTTTACCCACGTTGGTATGCCCTGCCACGGTTAAGTGCAAAGGTTTAGGCATTGTTTAGCTCTCCTTCTAACCAAGCGAACTCATCCACCCAGGTAACAGCATGTTGCGCCAATGCTGTGCGCCACATTTGCAGCTGCTCTTCGCTTAGTTCATTTTCTGGTACAAGCATCACTCCGAGCTCATAACTAATAATAGATAGCTGCTCGATAAACCGCCTTAATGCTTTTTCAGGGGTTCTTTGCCCATGGCAAACTAATAACACGCGGCGTACGCCTTGGGGCTCCAAAGTCAGCGCACTCACCACTTCTCTTTGTTCTCGTAGTGTGCCCACATCATGCCAACTCATTGTTGTTGCATCAGCCTCTGGCGAAATCGCTTCGCTGCCTAGTTCATAACCCACCCAAGCATTACGCCCCGTCTGGCTGCTATTGTTTTGTGCAGTGGCCACCACAGTGTCGTTACTACCATCAGTAGCCTGAACTGAAATAGCGTGCTGGGCGCCAGCCGTGATCATTTTTTCTAACGCCGTCCATCTCGCTCCTACTGGCAGGGGTTTGGGCTGTCGCATTAGCCACAAGCGCACCAAAGCATAGAAAAACAATAATAAACGTGGGCACCAACCCACCAACCACACCACCCACAATAGCCAAGTTCCCCACCTAAATTTAGCTTCTGGCCCCCATTGTGCGCCTTCGCCTGTGGCCACAATAAGATCAAGCGTTGGCATCGGTAAACCTAGCCATTCAGCTGGCGCCCCTACCCCCATCACAAATGGTGCAATTTGTTCACCTGTGAGCAAGGTGGAACCCCAATAAAAACCGTAATCTTGCACAATAAGCATTAGCAACAACGCTAACCATGCCGCCGTCATTACCACTAACCATGCTGCGTGAGTAATGGCACCAAACAACCATTTAGTTGCATGTTGATGCTGTAGAAAACTTAGTAAACCAGGCCCCAAAGGTGCCACGCTTTTGGTGCCATGCCAGCGCTCAACCAGGCGTGCCATGGTTTCAGCCATCACTGAATGCTGGCTACCACGCCATAGGTTAAGCACCAACCACAAAACTAATGCGGCGCTAACCGGCCCAAGTAGCAATAAATTTGCATACAACAAATTAACGGGCTCTTTGTTGTTGCTTAAAAAAGCAATGGGAGATGAGAAGCCCACCACTGCACACACCACCAAACCGATGGTGAGCAGTAAACGCCAGGAGGCGATCCAGCGTTGTTGCACAGCTTCTATCTGTTGCTGTTGTGCCACCAAATAAGCACGCTCCACAAGGGCTTGTGCAAAAGGCAGCTGTTTCGCCCGCACTTCACTGTTTGCGGCTTGATCATCAAAACGGCCGCTTAGTTCTTCTTGTAGGCGGATGGTTTCCGCTAGCCAATACTTCCGCCACTGGCTTCCTTCCGGCAGAGTAAAGAAACATAAAAACTGTTTTAACGATCCCATGAAATATTCGCTTCAATAGATACAAAAAAAGATGGAACGGCTTACAATAGCGATTTTCGCTAGAGGGTAGAACAACATGAGCAATACTATCAGTTTAATTGTGGCCACTGCTCACAACAATGTGGTAGGGCTAAATAATCGCATGCCTTGGCACCTTCCTGCGGACTTACAATACTTTAAAGCCACCACCATGGGAAAGCCCTTAATACTTGGTCGCAAAACTTGGGACTCCATTGGTGGCCGCCCTTTACCGGGGCGTCCGCACTTCGTCATTACGCGCCAGCAACATTTACAGATAGAAGGTGCCACCGTTGTATCTAGCTTTAATGAAGCACTTACGGCAGCTAAAGAGTGGTTAACAAAGGAAGGCGTTACAAACGGGGAAATTATGGTGATTGGTGGTGGGGAAATATATCGCCAAGCACTGCCTATAGCACACAAAGTGTATCGCACACTTATTGAGCTAGACGTGGAAGGAGATACGTACTTTCCTGAATTGGATAGCAAAGAATGGGAAGTTACCAGTGAGCGCTTTATGGAGGCTGACGGAGAAGCGCCTGCACATTGTTATCAGGTATTAACCAAGCGCAAAGGCTAACAGCCTTTATTCGTCATTTTGCATTCTTCGTTTATGCTCTTCTAAGGCGGCATAACACTGTTCAGCGGTAAAACCTCGATACTGTAAAAAGCGCAATTGCCGCGCTTTTTCTCTTTGATCTTCCGCTGGCCTGTTTTCAAAGCGTCGTTGATGAGTATCCACGGCTTGGGCAAACCAATCTATATCGGCTTCTGCCAAGAGGTTATCCATAAGCTCTGAGGTTATTTTTTCAGCTTGAAGTGCTTGACGCACACGCAGTGGCCCTTGGCCGCGCCCCACTCTATAGCGAATGAGCATCGCACCAAACCGTGCGTCATTTAAATAGTTTTGCGCCTCTAGCCATTGCAACACTTCTTCCACATCAGCAGCATCGGCATCGGGGAAACGCCGGTAGATACGTTGTTGCATACCATGGCGCGAAAACTCACGCCGCCCTAGCCAACCTAAAGCGCTACGCTTTAAATTGCCTAGGGTTGCTTCTGGCGAAGAAGATGACATTATTCTGCTGCGGGCGCTTCTTCTGCTACTTCTTCCACCACTGCTTCACTGCTTTCACTACTTAGTGGCGGCAACAACTGTTCGCGTATTTGCGCTTCAATGGTGTTGCGAATTTCTTCATTATCGCGCAAGTAATCACAAGCATTTTGCTTTCCTTGCCCAATACGATCGCTCTGGTAGGAGTACCAAGAGCCCGCTTTATCAATAAGGCCTAGCTGTACGCCCATGTCCACAATTTCACCGTAGTTGTTAATACCACTACCGTATAAAATCTGGAATTCGGCTTGCTTAAACGGCGGCGCCACCTTGTTTTTTACTACCTTAACGCGCGTTTCGTTACCAACGATTTCATCGCCCTGCTTTACTGCACCAATGCGGCGAATATCTAAACGCACTGATGAGTAGAACTTCAAGGCGTTACCACCAGTAGTTGTTTCAGGGTTACCAAACATCACCCCAATCTTCATACGAATTTGGTTAATAAAGATAACTAAGCAATTAGCATTTTTTACCGAGCCTGTAATTTTACGCAAAGCTTGGCTCATTAGGCGGGCTTGCACACCTACGTGGTGATCACCCATTTCGCCTTCAATTTCTGATTTAGGTACTAAGGCCGCTACGGAGTCTACTACCACCACATCCACAGCATTTGAACGCACCAGCATATCGGTGATTTCTAGTGCTTGCTCACCGGTATCGGGCTGAGAGACGAGCAAATCGTCTACGTTAACCCCTAGTTTTTCAGCATAGTTAGGGTCTAGCGCGTGCTCCGCATCTACGAAAGCACAGGTAGCACCTTGCTTTTGCGCCTGGGCAATCACGGATAAAGTGAGTGTGGTTTTACCCGAGGACTCTGGACCGTAAATTTCTACAATACGGCCCTTGGGTAAACCACCAATGCCTAGCGCAACGTCTAAACCTAAAGAACCGGTGGAGATGGCGGGCATACGTTCGCGCTTTTGGTCGCCCATGCGCATTACGGAACCTTTACCAAATTGACGCTCGATCTGCGCTAACGCAGCACCCAACGCCTTACTTCTGTCGTCGTTCTTCGCCATGAATCACTCCTAATGTGACAGCAAAATAATAGATACTGTTTATAAGGACAGTATTATGGCCACTTGTTTCCGGTAGCGCAACCCTATTTATAAGCTTGCGTTAACGCAATAACGTGAGGGCTTTTTCCAAACTACGTACTACTGTGGCCTCTCTAATTTCTTTTCTATTGCCAGGAAACACTTGCTTTTCAGCATACGTCCTTCCCTGGCAATGCCAAGCAAGCCAAACCGTGCCCACCGGCTTTTCTGCTGAACCACCTCCTGGCCCAGCAACACCGGTGACCGCCACAGCCATCTCTGCACCAGAGCCTGCTGCAGCGCCTTCGGCCATGGCTCGAGCCACTTCTTCACTCACTGCGCCATACTGCGCCAACAACGCTGCTGGCACATGCAATTGCTGCTGCTTTGCCGCATTTGAGTAAGTCACCCAACCCACGTCGAACACATCGGAACTGCCAGCTAAGTCGGTAATTGCCGCGGCAATTTTGCCGCCTGTACAAGATTCAGCCGTGCTGATTCTCCAGCTATGCTGGCGTAATGCATCGCTCAGCTGTTGCACCAATTGTTCCACCTTAGCCATGCTTGCTCCTAAAACAATAACAGTAGTTGTTGCCAAAGCGGCACAGTAAATAGGGATATCACCAATCCAAAACCCACCATGCGGTTAGCTAGCATGGGTTGGAAACCATATTGCTGTGCCAAAATACCGCCAGTTACCATAGGTGCCATGGCTGCCTGTAACACCACCACTTCCGTGATGGTGGCATCAGTGCCTCCCCACAGCATAAGCCCCCACACTAGCAAAGGCGCCAATATAATTTTCCAACTCAAGCCGGCCAGTAGCGGCACACCATCTCCGCCTGCGCTCCTCATTTTTAGCTGTAAGCCTACAGAAAACAACGCCAAAGGCGTTAAAGTAGAGCCGAGATTGTCGGTGATAAAAAAGAAAACAGGGGGTAATTCTGGCAATCGCCCTAAGACAATAGCTGTTAGCAACGCTATAAAAGCTGGAAACGTGATTAAGCGCAGCCCCACCGCACTCCACTTCAACTGTTGCCCTGAATATAAAGCGGTAATAACCGCGCCCATTACCGCCAACATTAAAAAGGAACCAAACTGATCCGTCACCACCGCTAGCCCAAGCGCTTCTTTACCCATAAGTGCTTCAATGAGCGGGTATCCAACAAACGCTGTGTTGCCGAGCCCAGCGGTTAGTACTAAACACCCCACTAGTTGCCGCGACCATCCTAATACGGCGCCTAAAGCCGCCATCAGCGCCCAAGCACCAAAGAAAACCAACCACATACCTAGTGCGGGTAGAATCAGTTCTAGGCTTGGCTCTAAACGAACAATTTGCCCAAGCACTAACGCCGGCAGCGCGATATACACAACCCACCAATTCAATGAAGGTGCTAGCCCTTCAGGATGCGGCACGCGCGCAGTGATCATGCCTGCCACTACACATAAAACAATCAGTACCAGCGCTTCCACAACTTCTCCTCAATGTTTCATACTTAAATAACCAGCCATATTGTATGCACCTAACCCCTAACCCTCTAGCCTTATCTTCCTGCACCAAAACAGTTGGTGGCAGAGTGCAACAGACACAGGCAGAATACAGCTCTACCTTATTCTTCACATAACTTACGGATACTAATGAGTAAAGCGGATTACAGCAGTTATACCCCGATGATGCAGCAATACCTTCGTCTGAAGGCAGAGCACCCCCATCAGCTTATGTTTTACCGCATGGGAGATTTCTACGAGCTATTTTTCCAAGATGCAGAAAAAGCAGCCCAGCTGCTCGACATCACTCTTACTGCTCGTGGGCAATCTAGCGGCAATCCTATTCCCATGGCAGGCATTCCTTACCATGCCGCCGAGGGCTATATCAGCCGTCTTATTCGCTTGGGTGAATCAGTTGTTATTTGCGAGCAAATCGGCGAACCAGGGGCCACCAAGGGGCCCATGGAGCGCAAAGTGGTACGCATTGTTACGCCTGGCACAGTTACCGACGAGGCTTTTCTGGAGGAGCGCCGCGACAGCTTGCTGTGTGCCATTGTGCGCGCCAAGGAAGGGTTTGCCGCAGCCAGCCTCGACGTGGCTGCTGGCCGCTTCGTGGTAACTAGCGTTGCCAATGAAGAGGCTTTATATGGGCTTATCGAACGCTGGCAACCAGCAGAGCTACTTTATGGTGAAGATGCTCAACTGCCTCATCCCATTTTAAAACGCCAAGGAGCCCAAGCACGCCCACCGTGGGAGTTTGATAGCGAAGCAGCTGAACGCCAGCTGTGTCAGCAGCTAGGCACCCACGATTTAGCAGGCTTTGGCAACCCCAGCTCAGCTGAAATTGCCGCTGCAGGCGGCCTTTTGCACTATGCTAAAGATACTCAGCGCACAGATTTGCCCCACTTGCGTAGCTTGCGCCGCGAAGAGGCTAGTACAGGTGTGCAGATGGATGCTGCCACTCGGCGCAACTTAGAGCTAGTGCAAACCCTACAAGGAAAAGAGCAACACAGCTTAGCTTGGGTGCTCGACACCACTAGCACTGCCATGGGCGCTAGGCTGTTGCGCCGCTGGATCAATCAACCTTTACGTGAACGCGAACCGCTATTACGCCGCCAAGCATTGGTGGCGCGCTTCCAACAAGACTATCTGTTTGAATCTTTACGAGATGCCTTAAAAGATATCGGTGACATGGAGCGCATTCTCGGACGCGTTGCCCTAGGCACTGCTCGCCCACGCGACTTAGTGCGTCTAAAAGACAGTTTGCACGTGCTTCCCACTTTGCATTCTCTGCTTACAGAAGAAGGCGCATCGCCTCTCACAGAGTTAAAGAACAGCATTACGCTCTTCCCAACAGAACTAGACTTATTGCAGCGCGCGCTCATCGATAACCCGCCGATGATTATTCGTGATGGTGGGGTTATTGCCGAGGGGTACAATGCTGAGCTTGATGAACTGAGAACTATCAGTGAAAAAGCCGGCGATGTGCTGATGGATATCGAAACCCGTGAACGTGAACGCACTGGCCTTAGTACCTTACGCGTAAAATACAACCGCGTGCATGGCTACTATATTGAATTATCCCGACGCGAGGCTGAACAGGCTCCCGTTGAATATATTCGCCGCCAAACCATGAAAAACACCGAGCGCTTTATTATTCCAGAGCTCAAAGAATTTGAAGATAAAGCACTTTCTGCGAATAGCCGTTCACTCGCACTCGAAAAAACACTGTACGACGAGTTACTTGAAACATTACAAACGCACATTGGGCCACTTCAAGATACCGCACAATCGGTTGCTGAGCTTGATGTACTATGTTGCTTTGCCGAACGCAGCCTTAGCTTAAATTATTGCCAACCAAAGTTGGTGAGCGAGCCCATGATTCATATTGAAAACGGCCGCCACCCAGTTGTGGAGCAGGTACTTGAAAACCCCTTTGTGCCCAATGACCTTGATTTAAGCAAAGAGCAATCCATGCTTATTATCACGGGCCCTAACATGGGGGGTAAATCTACCTACATGCGCCAAGTGGCCTTAATTACCCTCATGGCCCACATTGGCTGCGGCGTACCCGCTTCTAGCGCCACCTTAGGGCCCATTGATCGTATTTTTACGCGTATAGGTTCCTCTGATGATCTCGCAGGCGGCCGTTCTACTTTTATGGTGGAAATGGCAGAAACAGCGAATATTCTTAACCACGCCACTTCTGAAAGCCTGGTTTTACTCGATGAAATTGGTCGCGGCACCAGTACCTTTGATGGCCTCTCTTTAGCGTGGGCGGCCGCTCACTACTTAGCGACCGAGATAAAAGCCTATACTTTATTTGCCACACACTATTTTGAGCTCACACAGCTAGCCACAGAATTAGACGGCGTGAGTAACGCACACCTCGCCGCCACTGAGCATGAGCAACGCATTGTGTTCTTACACAAGGTGCAAGAGGGCCCGGCTAGCCGCAGTTACGGCTTACAAGTAGCAGCCTTAGCTGGTGTGCCTAACCAAGTGGTACAGCAGGCGCAGCAAAAACTAGCTGAGCTAGAGCAACAAAGTGACGCCCAACCAACGGCGAGCACAACGGTAACAGCAACACCACAACAACCAGATTTATTTGCAGCACAGCCCTCTGCAGTGGAGCTAGCAATTAAAGAGGTGGATGTGGACGATTTAACACCCCGAGAAGCACTGGCGTTTTTATACTCTTTGAAAGATAAGGGTTAGTTTGCCAGTTTCCTTTGCAAGCGCTACACTAGCGCCGCTTAATGAAGCCCCCTAGGCGAGGTAAATCCAATGACTTTCGTAGTAGGCGAAAACTGTATTAACTGTAAGCACACAGACTGTGTGGAAGTATGTCCTGTTGACTGCTTTTATGAAGGCCCTAACTTTTTAGTTATCCATCCAGACGAGTGTATCGACTGCGCGCTATGTGAACCTGAGTGCCCGGTGAGCGCTATTTTCTCGGAAGATGAATTACCAGCAGACCAGGCTGAGTTTCTAGAACTAAATGCGGAACTCGCAGATAAGTGGCCTAATATTACAGAAATGAAACCTGAACCAGAAGATGCTAAAGAATGGGACGGCGTACCAAATAAGCGCAAGCTGCTTATTATGGATCCTCCCTAGTTTCATTTGCGTTCAGCATAAAAAAAAGGCGACCATCCTGGTCGCCTTTTTCTTTGAGTAATCCTTACTCAGGTGCGCTCATCGCAACATCCATGTATACCATCCCTGAAATATACCAATACATCCCTCACATACATCCTTGTGATCCTTGTACTCTTGTTCTTGAGCACGAAAACAGTATAGCTAGACTCTAACTATTTATTTGATCGTATAACAAAACACTCGTTCACTTTACAGTTTTTTAAGGTTTTTACACTGTGTTTCAATTAGTTACCGCAACCTAGTAGTTACATTACCCTAAGAACCGTATGGTTTTTACTAACAAATCCTACGCCAATGTAAGAGAAGGCTTACACAACAATAAAAAAGTATTGAAGTCTCTCTTTTTAAAACGTTAAAATTCGCTTTTCTTTTGCCCTGGTAGCTCAGTTGGATAGAGCAAGTGCCTCCTAAGCGCTAGGTCGGACGTTCAAGTCGTCTCCGGGGCACCAAAACAAAACAGCCTCCAAAAACCGCTTTGGAGGCTGTTACCACTGCATTTTGCATTATCTAGCGCTAAACATTCAACCCTGTTTGCGCGCGAATGTATTGCTGTTGGAATTTCGCTTGCTCATTTAATGCTTCCTGGCTCTTATCCGTTACAGAAAACACGTAAGCAAAAAGAAAAGCCATTGGCATGGAGAATAACGCAGGCTGCGTATAAGGGAATAAGGGCTCCGCAAAGCCGAACACATCCACCCACACAGATTGCGACAGCACCACCAACGTTACTGCTGTAAACAAACCCGCATAACCGGCGGCTAAAGCACCACGTGTAGTGAGACGCTTCCAGTACATAGACAGGATTAAAACTGGGAAATTTGCTGAAGCGGCCACAGAGAAAGCTAAAGCTGCCATAAAAGCCGTGTTCATTTTTTCGAAAGCAATACCGAGCAAAATGGCCACAAAACCTAAAGCAATTGTAGCGATACGGCTCACACGTAACTCTTCTTTTTCTGTCGCCTGCCCTTTACGAAATACCTGTGCATATAAATCATGCGCAATGGCAGAAGCACCCGCCAGTGCTAATCCAGCCACCACAGCCAAAATAGTGGCAAAGGCAACTGCAGATAAGAAGCCCATAAGCATGTTGCCGCCTACTGCTTGCGCCAAATGCATCACCACCATGTTGCCACCACCAAGCACCGTCTGGCTGGTGTCGCCCTGCTCAAAAAACGCAGGATTTTGGCCCACAATAATAATTGATGCTAACCCCATAATGGCAATTACGTTGAAAAAATAGGCCGTAAAGCCGGAAGCATAGAGCACTGATTTACGTGCTTCCTTGGCATTACCCACAGTAAAGAAACGCATCAAGATGTGTGGCAAACCTGCAGTACCAAACATTAACCCTAGCCCCATAGAAACCGCTGTTACAGGATTAGATAGCAAACTGCCTGGAAACACCAAGCGCTCTTTTAAACTATGCACCGACATGGCTTCTTGCAGCAGGTTGCTGTAGCTAAAACCAAATTGTTTAAACGCTAGCACCATCACCACCGTTCCACCACCAAGCAACAAACAAGCTTTAATAATTTGCACCCAAGTGGTGGCTACCATGCCGCCAAATGTCACGTAGATCATCATAAGGGCGCCTACTATAAAGAGCGCCGTATTATAATTTAATCCAAACAGCAGCTTGATCAGCTGCCCTGCCCCCACCATTTGCGCCACCAAGTAAAAGCACACCACAGTGAGCGAACTAATTGCAGACATAGTTCTCACTTTGGATTGGTTTAAACGGTAAGAGGTGATGTCAACAAACGTATAACGGCCTAAGTTTCGCAGCCGTTCAGCCATCAAAAAAAGGATAATTGGCCAGCCAACAAAGAAGGCAAGCATATAAATGTAGGCATCAACGCCCGACATAAACAACATGGCAGTTAAGCCTAGCAACGTGGCTGCCGACATGTAATCGCCAGCAATGGCCAACCCATTTTGAAACCCTGTGATTTCGCCCCCTGCGGTATAAAAATCCGAAGTTGACTGTGTTTTTTTCGAGGCCCAATAGGTAATGAAAAGTGTAAGAACTACAAACGCCACAAACATGCTGATGGCAGACATGTTTGTTTTACTGCCCGGCGTGGCTGCCATGGCAACAGGCGACGTTAACAACAAAATAGCTAGCAGTGGCAACTGCTTATAAAAACGGCTAAAGGTTTTCATGTTTATTCCTTATTATTTTTATTAATGTCGTGAATAAGCGCTTCTGTAATGCTGTCGAAAGTATTATTCGCTCGGAATACATAAAAGGCTGTTAACAACCAAAACAAAATAAAGAAAGACAAAACCAGCGCTACACCAAGCGTCAAACCACCGAAACCTATTGGTTTACCGATCATTTCTGGTGTAAACGCTACCATTAAGATCAAGGCGTAAAATAAACCCGCCACGATAACAGTAAGCGTAATAGCCAAACGTGTTCGCTTAGCCACCAATTCCTTAAACTTCGGATGATTTGTTATATAATCCAACGATTGTTTACCCATCATGAACCTCATTTTTTTTAATTTTTATTGAGTAAAGGCAATATTTACTTTGTTTTTATTTTTACTAGAGTTCAGTTTCCTTTTATAAACGCTCCTTTTTTCCTCTATTACAGCTTTTTCAGGCATAAAAAAGGCGCTGCATCAAAAAAGATGGAGCGCCTTTTATCTATTAACGCGGTGCCATCCTAATGGCCCCGTCTAAGCGAATTACTTCGCCATTTAACATTGGGTTGTGCACGATATGCGCCGCTAACTCTGCAAACTCTCTGGGCTCACCTAACCGTGATGGAAACGGCACACTAGCCCCCAAAGAATCTTGTACTTCCTGCGGCATCCCCGCCATCATTGGCGTGCGGAAAATGCCAGGCGCAATGGTCATCACACGAATACCGTGTTGAGCAAGATCACGAGCAGCCGGCAGTGTTAATGACACCACGCCGCCTTTAGAAGCCGCATAAGCAGCCTGCCCTATTTGCCCATCATAAGCAGCCACTGAGGCCGTGTTGATGATCACACCACGCTCGCCTCCTTCGTTAGGCTCATTGTTTACCATTATCGCTGACACCAAACGCAGCATATTAAATGAACCAATAAGATTTACTTGAATAACACGGCTAAAATCATCTAAGTTGTAAGGCCCATTGCGACCAACAATACGCGCCGCGCCACCAATGCCCGCACAATTCACCAAACCATCAATGCGCCCAAAATGTTGTAGTGCCTCATCCAGCGCGGCTTGCGCAGAAGCTTCTGAGGTAATATCACACTGCACGCCAAGTGCCTGTTGGCCAAGCTCTTTAGCTTTTTCTTGAACTGTTTCGTGAACATCCACGAGCACCACATTGGCGCCTTCGCGCACGAAATGTTCTGCGGCGGCGGCTCCTAAACCAGAAGCTCCACCTGTGATAACAAAGGTGTTATTTTCTAATTGCATCGTTAATCCTATTACTGCATTAAAAACGGCTTATGCCACTTGATTGGCGGCTTCGTAGCGCAAAATAAAACGCTGTACTTTTCCGCTTGGTGTTTTTGGCAAGCTCTCAACAAACTCCACTTCACGTGGGTAAGCATGAGCAGCCAAACGTACTTTCACGTGCTCTTGCAGATCCGTCTGCAGTTCTTCACAGGCTTTGTATTCGGTGTTCAACACCACAACTGCTTTAATAATTTCACCACGCTGTGCATCTGGCTTTCCTACCACCGCCGCCTCAAGTACTGCTTCGTGTTCTACCAAAGCGCTTTCCACTTCAAAGGGCCCCACGCGATAACCAGAAGTAACAATCACGTCATCTGCACGACCAACAAAGCTGATGCTGCCATCTTCATTCAGCTCAACGGTGTCGCCGGTGAGGTAATATTTGCCCTGAAAAGCATCAGTAGGCATATCTTTATAGCCTTGGAACCAGCACAAGGGGGAAGCCTCGAGGTCCACTGCTAATTCACCTGGAAAGCCGGGTGCTAACTCGTTCAGTTGCTCGTCGAGCACCACCACGCGATGCCCAGGCGAGGCATAACCAGCTGAGCCTAGATGGATGGTGTGTTCCAACGCATGATGGTTACAGAGCACCATGCCTAATTCTGTTTGGCCGTAATGGTCGTGCACCACCACATCAAGATTTTGCTCAAACCAACGAATAACTTCTGGGTTTAGTGGCTCACCAGCACTACTCACCACGCGCAAGCTGTTCTTCAACGCTGGCACCACTTCTTCACCGCCTGCAATTAGCATGCGGTACACCGTTGGGGATCCGGTTAAGTTGTTGATATTGTATTTTGCCACTGTGCTCACCGTGCGCTGCACAGTGAAGGGGGCATTTAGAAACAAGGTAGGATGGCCAAGCGCTAAAGGGCCGGTAATGCCAAAGTACAAACCATAAGCCCAACCAGGATCCGCCATACACCAGTAATTATCAGTGTGGCGCAAACCCACCGCATTACGCATGTACTCTTGGAAAGCCACGACGGCTTTTAACGGCACGTCAATAGGTTTTGGCGAACCTGTGGTGCCAGAGGTGAACATCAACAAGAAAGGATCTTCAAGGGTTAGCATGACAGGCTCAAAATGGGTGCTTTGGCGCTGCATTTCAGCCCAGAAACTGAAATCACCCTGGTGCAGCCCTACTCCCTTTTCGCCGGCAACAGTAATTACGGCTGGGCACTCGGCCACTTTCAGCAACTTATCGCGGTTAACAGCATCGGTAACTACAAAAGCAGGTTTAGAATTGCCAATACGCTGCTCGATAGCACCTGGCCCAAACGCCGTAAACAAAGGTTGGTACACAGCACCAAGGCGCCAAGTAGCTAAAATAGTAATTAATAGCTCATGCGTTTTAGGCAATAGCCCGGCCACCACTTGCCCCTTTTGCACTCCTTGCTGCTGCAAAAAATTTGCAAACTGTGACGCTTGTTCTTTCAGTTCAGCAAAGGTATGCATGCTCTGTTGGCCGCTTACATCTTCACAAAACAGCGCTACTTTGCCAGGTAAAGCATGCCTATCACAGCACTCCACACTCGCATTCAAAGCTGTTGGGCTACCGCTTATATTATTTTTAACGAGAGTGTTGTAATCGAAATCGGCGTAACGCTCGGCGTAGTCCTGAGCAACGTACATGCTTGGTCTCCTATTGTTATTATTAGCACTCTTACTAGATAAAAAAGTGCTTTATCTATAGATATAGCTAAATAATGCGCATAGACACACCGCCAAGCAATGGCAAAAGCTATCAAGCTCGCTGAGCGTTTTAAACAACAGGAAAGAAAAAGAAGGGGTTATGGGTGGGTTGGGTAAGCCATCACTTCGCCGCGCACACACAAATGCACGAGATCACCAGGCTGCAAACTTTGTGCGCCGTTTAAGCGCACTTGTATTTCATGATCGCCACAATGCGGGCTAGTTTGCACTTGCAGCAAAGTGCTATGGCCACAATAAATCGTTCGCAGCACTATACCCGTCATCTGCGCCTTTTCCGGTTCGCATAATAAAAACTGCTCAGGGCGAATCATGATCGTAGCGGCACCGCTTTGCACGGCGCTTCGCGATGACAATGGCATTTCACCTAGGGCACAAAAGGCAAATTGGTGTGATATTGGCTCGGTTATCTCTGGTGTTTTTTCCAGTAGATTCTTACTCTCTTTCAGCACTTGCTGCGCTGCTTCATCTAGCACCGTGGGCGTACTGCGTTGGCCAACTAAATTCGCGGGTATAAGGGTGGCTTCACCCACAAACTTGGCCACCTGTAAATCCACAGGATGTTGGTACACAGTAACTGGGTCGGCTACTTGCACGCACTGCCCATCGCGCATTACCGCCACGTAATCTGCCATGGACAACGCCTCTTCTTGATCGTGAGTAACGATAATGGCGGTGGCGTTAATACTGGCTAACGTGTTTTTCACTTCTTCGCGCAGTGTTTGCCGCAGGCCCGCATCTAACGCTGAAAAAGGCTCGTCGAGCAACACAAGGGTTGGCGAAGGTGCGAGGGCTCGCGCCAAAGCAATGCGCTGTTGTTGGCCGCCAGAGAGCTCATGTGGCATGCGCTCTTCTAAGCCTGGCATGCCTACTAACTCAAGCATTTCTGCCACACGCATACGCTTTTCTGCACGGCTTAACGCTGTGGCATGCAGCCCAAAGGATATGTTCTTAGCCACATTTAAATGGGGGAATAACACACCGTGTTGTGGCACATAACCTATTTTACGCTGCTCGGGCTTGATATTGGTGCGGCCATCGAACAACACTTTTTTATCTACTTGTACAGAGCCCTCATCGGGTGTTTCAAACCCCGCTATTACACGTAACAAGGTGGTTTTACCGCAACCTGAAGGCCCGAGTACTGCGAGGATTTTACCCTCCTCTAGCTCCAAGGTTACGTCTTGCAGAGCACGCACTTCAGCGAAACGCTTTGCAAGGTTTTTCACCACTAACTTTTTCATGCACTACCTTTTTCAATCAGCTGCTCGCTGCTATTTCGAGTTAGCGAGCGCATCGTCAGTAAATAAACGGGCAAACCAGACACAATAATTAACAAGGCCGCATAAGGTGCGGAAGCAGCGTACTCGGCGCTATCCGTGTGCTCCCATACTTTGGTAGCAAGCGTGCTCACACCCGTAGGCCGCAATAATAAAGTAGCCGTGAGCTCTTTCATAATTTGTAGGAAAACCAGCGCTAGCCCCGCCCCCACTCCAGGCGCAATAAGCGGCAAGGTAATACGCATAAACACACTCAACGCATCACGCCCTAAAGATAATGCTACTTCTTCTAATTGCCTCGATACTTGCACAAGGGCCGCTCGGGTAGCTGATTGCGCCATCGGCAAAAACAACATGGCGTAACCAATTAACAACAAGGGTATGGTTTGGTAAAAAGCAAACGCGTAGCGAATGGCAAAAAACACCAACGTTAAGCCAATCACTAGGCCGGGCAAACTGTGAATAAAGTACGGAAGCCGGTCGGCGATAGTGGCTAAAGGCCCTCGGTATCGCACCGCCAAAAACACCAATGGCAAAGCAAACACAGCCGCCAATACGGCGCCGCCCATTCCCAGCGAAAGCGTCACCACTAACGTAGAACTTAGTTCTGCCATATCCACCGCTGCTGAGCTACCGACCATGAGCCAGTAACCAATAATACCTAATGGCGCACCGGTAGACACGATAGCTAACAGTACCAGCCCTAACAAAGCTACTGGTTTAAACGCACCAAGCTCTACTTCTTCAGCCACACCCGGCGAGCCTTTACGATCAGTGGCATAGTTTTCCTGGCCACGGATCAACATTTCTAACCCCATCACCCCCAAACACAGAAGCAGCAGTACTAGTGTCATCATGGCGGCAGAAGCACCATCAAACGCTATGTAATATTGATCGAAAATTGCGGTGGTAAAGGTTTCATAATTTAGGAAAGCTAAGGCACCAAACTCTGCCAGCATGTGTAAGGCAATTAAAATAGCGCCCCCCATGATGGCAATACGAAGTTGTGGCAGCATCACTTTGAAGAAGGTTTTAAAGCGGCTGTAACCTAAAGAACGTGAAGTTTCTTCTAAGGCGGGATCCATTCCTCTTAATGCGGCAGCCACCGGCAAATGCACTAGCGGATAATTACATAACGTTAACACTAATACCGAGCCATAAAAGCCTTCTAGGCTTGGAAAAACCGAGATCCAACTATAAGCACTGATGAAAGAAGGCACAGCAAAAGGCAGTGTTACTATTGCGTTCCATATTTTTTTTCGGGGCAAATTACTGCGTTCTATGAGCCAAGCGGTAGTAACACCAATGAAAATACTCAACAGCGTTACCGCGCCGGCAAGGCGTAAGGTATTAAGTAATAGCTCAAGGATGCGTGGCCGAAAAATTAAACTAGCAGAGTGCGCCCAGCCCGCTTCTTGTGCACGCAATAACACGTACATAATAGGTAAAGCACTGAGCACCATTAACAAGACAACAGAAAGCACCAAGCCAAGAGGGATTCTTGGCTTGGTGCGATACGTTGTTCTATTTTTACTGCTAGTTAACACTTTTTATAGTAAGCCTACTTCTTGCAGCAATTCGATCGCTGCTTTGCCATCGCTATACTCACCTAAGTCTAGCGTACCATTGGGGGGAGTTAGCTCTGAAAATGGTTTCAACCCTTCTGAGTCCACATTTGGATTCATGGGGTACTGAGCACTGTGCACAGTTAAAATCTTCTGCCCTTCAAGGCCGGTAGCATACTCCATAAATGCTTGCGCTGCTTCCATGTTCTTGCTGCTTTTCAGAATAGCGGCGCCGGAAACAGTGATGAGATCGCCAAGATCATAAGTGCCCATGAAATATAAACGGGATTGCAGCGCATCTTCACCCACTTCTTTCGCCATTTTATCCCAGTAGTAATTATTAATCATGGCAAAAGCGATATCGCCACGTTCTACAGCATCTAAGGCAGCCTTGTTGTGGCGGTATTCTCTACCGTTGGCTTTCAAGCCTTCTAACCACGCCTTTGCCACCTCACGCCCTTCTAGTTTAATCATGGCTGACAATTGTGTTTGAAAAGCACCGCTGGTTTTTACAAAAGCAAACTTACCGGCCCATTCTGGCTTAGTTAAGTCCATGATGGAGGTGGGCAATTCGTCCTCAGTGATCATGTTTTGGTTATACGCCAACACTCTGGAGCGTGCCAACAAGCCCACCCAATCTCCATGTTCACCTTGATGCTCGGCAGGAATATTAGCTAACGCCTCGTCGTTGATCTTTGCCAACAACCCTCTTTGCGACAGCATGATTAAAGGCGTGGATTCTTCCGTATAGATAATATCGGCGGGAGAACGCTGCCCTTCTTCAACAATTTGATGTGCCAATTCGTTACTGGCCCCTTCGCGGGCATTAATTTTTATGCCGGTTTTTTCTGTGAAGGCATCGAACATCGCCAAGGTGGCACTTTTATGTTGGCCACTGTAAATCACCAGCTCTTGGTTAGCGTCGCTCGTGCTGCTGGGTTGTAAAAATGAGTACACACCCACTGCCACTGCCACCACTGCGGCAAGAAGGAGGGTAGTTTTTAATTTCGAGGATGTTGGTTTGGTATTAGACACGTACTTATCCTTTTCAACCACAGTAAAACTGTGGTCTAACTTGGTTAATGAAAATGATTCTCATGTGCGTAAAGTAGCACAATGAGGTATCAAGTCAAGAAACCTAGATAAAATATTTTACCGTATTGCGCTGGAATGAAGACAGATACTGGGCGTAAAAACAAGGCTCAAGGTAAGCGCGAGCCAACTAGGCAAGCCTAAAAAACCTTCGCTCACCTGATTGGCTCCATAAGGAAAGGCTTATTCTTCGCGTAGAGCTTCACTGAGTTGGTCTACAATGAGCGACCATTCACCGTCGGAATGGAGCCACTCGTCCAATAATTGGCGTTGTGAATCATTCCAAAACTCTGCTTTCGCTAAGCTCTCGCCGCATTTTAATTTGTTCTCGGCAATGAACTTTTCAATGCCTTCTGGGCTAGCATCTAGCCCCAGCTGCCGGAACAAGTTTGTCATTCGTATTGAGGATCTGTTCGTCATCGTGTACCTCTCTTTTATTTTTGCTGTTCTGCTCCTTCAGCATGCACCAGTAAGGCCAAATACGCCAGAAGTTAGCGATTTTGATGTCGGCGGTAATGTAATGCTTTTACCTTTTCGCTTAACGAAGCGACTGGCCCCACTACTGTTACCTTAGGTGCAACAGACGCAATAGGCAGCATGGCCACTGGCCCTTCTGGTACCCCTAATTCTTTATGCCACGCCGCTAACTGTTCGGCTGAGCTAATATAAACAATGCGCCCTAGCCCCACCCAGCCGTGGGCCGCTGCGCACATAGGGCAGTGTTCACCAGAAGTATAAACGGTGGCTGCTGCGCGCTCTTCCTCTGTTAAATGTGCGGCCGCCCAGCGCGCTAGTTCAAACTCCGGATGCCGAGTGCTGTCGCCGCCTGCAATGCGATTACGGTCTTCTGCTAGCACCTTTCCATCTGCGCCCACCAACACAGAACCAAAAGGCTCATCCCCTGCCTCTAGCGCTTCTTCTGCTAATTCAATGCAGCGTTCCAAATAAGAGTATTCACTGTTTGCTATCATATTTATTCCTCATTTATGTTAACCACTGCCAAAATGGTAGATGAGTTTTGGCCGTGGTGAACATCATCACCCAGCAAAGTATAGCTAAACCAAAACACAACCAGCGAGCACGCTTGGACAGCACAGGCCGATAGGCGAACACCCCTAATACAATATAAACCACCAGCCACACTAACTTTGTTCCTATCCAAGGAGTAATGGCAGGATTAATCTGCAAGGTACTCAACAGCATTAAACCCAATACAAGCAGCGGGATATCCACCGCATAGCTCACATAATCAAACACTCGCTGGCTTAGGCTTGCTGTACTAGAAGTAGGCACTAAACGATGCAGGCCACGAAAAATAAATAAAATTACCGTTAAATAAGCCAACCCCATATGGGCGTGCTTCAGTGCTATATAGCTCATGCTTGCCTCTATATTTAGCTTTTTTGTGCATGCTTGTATCACTCTAATGCTACAAGCCAGTTTCATTGCGCCATTGTGTAGAGGCCATTAGTAAAGCTCAACGGCAAGGTGGTGATGCCTTAATCTAAGTTAATAAATTAGGGTTACGTGAATGAAAGGCACAAAAAAGCCACCCTGCAAGCTATTGCTCACAGGGTGGCTTAATACTACTTTCTATTTACCTGATTGATGTTTGGTGCTCTTCGGCGCCGCGCCTTCAGGCACAACACCTGGAGCGATACCTCCCATTACCCACCAGTGCGAACCGACATACGGGCCGCCGTCAATAATGTTTTCATTCATACGGCCATCGCCAGTTTTGTAACCCGCATCGTGGCACGAACTACATACCGAAGCGATGGGGCTCATTTTTAGGTGGTTATCGAGATTGTGTTGGCCGCCTTTTGGATTGAACCCCGCCACTGCCCAATCGCCAGTAATGGCGGTTGAACCAATCAGGCCTTCGGGCAGTTGATCTAGTTCAAAGGTCCATTTATTGCTGCCAGGCTCGGTTTCAATATGGCACGCCTTACAGTTGCTTAATACGCCAGGGAAGCTGTGGCCAGCCACACTCTCGCCTTCAGGGCTAGGGCGTTCATTTGCACGCGTCTGTAATGGATCGATACGGAAGCCAGCGCCCGATGCGTGAGCTGCATGAATGAGGCGTTTAAAGTCTTCAGACTCTTCATATTGGCCATCATTACCAAGTGCCACC
>Ga0079226_10000632_pt1 | contig 25427 bp, 21 predicted proteins | sample Poulit2014_FD_76345 | JGI IMG/M metagenome (GOLD analysis project Ga0079226, IMG submission 76345) | Agricultural soil microbial communities from Georgia to study Nitrogen management - Poultry litter 2014 | ecosystem: Environmental > Terrestrial > Soil > Agricultural land | place: USA: Georgia...
AATCTTTGCCCTTATGTTTATGTAAATTTTCTCGCACACGGTCAAAAACCACCACCGTATCGTTAATAGAATACCCAACAATGGTTAAGAAGGCCGCAATAAGGGCCTGATCAATATCCATATTAAAAGGAGCAATACCTGCAAAAATAGTAAATATGCCCAGCACAATAATTACGTCATGGGCCAGACCCAACACCGCTCCCGTTGAGTATGTCCACTTTTTAAAGCGGATAAGAACATAGATAAAAATAATAACCAGTGCGAATATAACTGCATTCGTAGCAGCACCCTGGAGATCCTCGGCAAAGCTTGCGCCCACATTGCTGGTTTTTATCACATCGAGGTCATTTTCCGGATATAACTGTTGCAATGAAGAGATAATAGATTCTTCTACTTCTCTGACCCCGCCTTCCTCACCGGTCCGAATTGCAACTTCTGTGGGATTACCAAAGTATATAACCTGCGGTGCCTTTTCCAGAACGTCAGTCAGTGCATCCCGAACATCAGCAACTTCTACATTTTCCTCGAATTCGACAACATACTCCTTTCCTCCGGTAAAATCGATTCCATACTGCAAACCTTTGCTAACAATAGCGATAAGGGATATCAGTATTAGCACAGCCGAGAAGATATAGGCTGCTTTCCGAGATCCTACCAAGTCATAATCTGCATCACTAAACAATCTCATAATAAAATATCTTGTATTAAATTAAACGATTCGCATCAATTAGCCGAAACTTATATGCCTGGTTCTATCCCGGCCCAAATAATCCACTATTAATCGTGTGATTACTATGGCACTAAACAACGAAGCCACAATACCCGCCATCAGCGTTACGGCAAAGCCTTTGATGGGCCCAATTCCAAAGCTGAACAGGATAATGCCTACAAAAAAGGTCGTCACATTGCCGTCAATAATAGCGCTCATTGCATTCTTATAGCCGGCATCAATAGCAGCATGATGCGTTTTCCCGGTTCTTAATTCTTCTTGAATACGGTCAAAAATAAGGACGTTGGCATCCACCGCCATCCCAATTGTAAGCACAATCCCGCCAATACCGGGCAGTGTGAGGGTGGCCTTAAAAGCCGCCAGTATTCCCATGATAAATACGATATTCAGGACCAGTGCCAGGTCGGCTATAGCCCCCCCCGTTCGATAATAGACTATCATAAACATAGCAACAATAATGAAGGCGATGAGCAGTGAATAAAAGCCTGAGCTAATGGCTTGCTCCCCCAGTGAGGCTCCAACGGTTGTTTCCCCTATAATATTCAACGGAGCCGGCAGAGCACCCGAAAGCAGAATATTAACTAAGTCTTCTGCTTCTTCCGTACCTTCCAACCCTGAAATAGAGGAACGTCCTCCCGTAATTTTTGACTTTACATTAGGGTAAGAATACACATAGCCGTCGAGCACAATAGCAATTTGCCTGCCAATATTGGCCCCGGTAATACGCGACCACCGGCGAGCGCCTTCGGTATTCATATTCATGGAAACTTCCGGCTGGTTAGTCGTTTGATCAAAGCTGACCTGGGCTTCCTCAATAACTTCTCCGGTCAATTCCGCTTCAGTACGAACGCCAATCAGTTCAAACAAATCCACCCCCTGATCGGTCGTTACAAATGGACTGGCCCCCCATAGAAGTACGATATCAGATGGAATCAGATCCTGAACTTCCGGCTTTTGCATCAGCCCATTAACCTTTGCAGTGTCTCTGCCCGCTGCATAACCAAAAACAACCTGACTCCTTGTCTGGGTACTCAAAATTTTTGAAAGCGGATTTTCTTGCCCTTTGCTCTGCTGTACTGAGTCAGTAGTGTCAGAGGCCGTTTGTTTATTATAATAACTCATTATACGCTGACGAGTCGAATTAATCTGATCGGCCTGGGCCGTCAGTCTGAATTCAAGACGGGCTGTTCCTTTCAACAGATTACGGATACGCTCTTTTTGAGCGATACCGGGAAGCTCAACAATAATGCGATCCTTTCCCTGCTCAAAAATAGACGGTTCTGTTACTCCATAACGGTCTACACGCCTTCGGATGATTTCTTTTGCCCGATCAATAGCTTCAGAACGCTGTTTTTTCAAATATTCTGCAACCTCAGCGTTTGATGAACGGCGATTAATATTTTCCGCCTCAGAGCGATAATACCGGCTCAATCTACCATCCGGATAACGCTGCTCGAACAGATTGACCATGGTTGTAATAAAATCAGTGTTATTCTGCTCAGCCTCCTCTTGTGCATCCGAAATAACATTTGTTAATGTTGAGTCGGAATACTCACTCGCCAGTTCCTTCACCAGCTCATCAATCTCCACAGCCAGTGTAACTCGCATACCGCCCTGAAGGTCGAGCCCAAGGGAGAGCGATTTTTTTTGCAATTCTTGCAGCCGCTGTGCATTCTCTTCCTGATATTCAATCCGGGCTTCCTCTGTTAAGTCCTTCATATAGCGCTTCTCGAGGAAGTTAGCCGCCGTAGGCCATAAATAGAATATTGAAAGTGCCAGAAAGGCGACAATAGCTCCTATTTTAAATCCATTACCTTTCATATAAAAATATTTTGATAAAATTTAGAATTGGGTTTATGCAGAAGTCCTTTTACGTATATTGGGAAAAGACCATCAGAAAAAGGGTATCGCTAAGGCGCTCCAATGGCTATTCCTCCACTCATAGGTATTACGGTGAAATCCCATCCTTGCCTTATTATTACGGAATCCCTTGCCCGGAATGCAGGCAGATTTAAAAGGCTAAACTTTAATATTCCTGAACAGGTCCCTTCCACCTTATTAAGCTGATAAGGGATGAATCGTTGAGTATCATACTGAGCCGGAAAGCTCGCCATCGTGTTACCTACCTGGTACTGACTCCATTCAATAAGCAACACCTGATAGATTGACTGCAATCCCCTACCTTTTGAAAAATAGTTTTCGAATTCCTGGTTTTGATTGGCCAAAATCCGAGACGCCCTTTTTAACACCTCCTGCATTGGCGTTTGCTCCGCGCCTAACTTTTGCAGCTTATTGTGCAAATCCGGTGCATCATTGGTAGGCACCATCATATCCAGCCACTGAAGAAAGGCTCCTGCCTCTCGGTGGGCTTGCGCCGGTTGAACCCAGGAAAGGCCTAATCCACTGCATATAAGCAGGCCAACTAACATTTTTGTGATATATGAACGAAGTCGTTTCATCAGTGGCTGAAAATAGTGAGAAAGCATCAACCGGACAAGCGTTTTTTAGATTGCCTTTAAACGAAGATACCCAATAGAAATACCGGCCAGCAGTCCATATCACGTGCGATGTGTAGAATTTGGATTGTATTATTGAAATCAGTGCCCCTTAGCGGTCTTTAAAATACTTCTTTATCATCCTCTTTTGAGTAATCAGAAGAGGCATCAGTATTACAGCTTATGCAGCTGAATCTACTTCGGCGCGGCGGACCCTTATAGCGTTATCAGCGTAGCGGCCTGCCTGCTCTACGAAATATTAGTGTAACAGAGGGAGTAAAAATATACGTATCTCAAAAGCTTCTCTTATATTTATACATCTGTAAATTGCAGAAAACCGAATGAGCCGGCGCATATCTAACTTATTTATAGATCCCAGCTGAATTAATTACTCAACCTTCGGTTAGCTCCCATCCGAAACCTATCATTTGCAATTTGCTGCCATTACCGGGGAAATCGACATATCTTATAACCACCCTTGAATACTAAATGCCTTATACTATTCAATCTGTTAGCCAAACTTTCGGAATGAATTCAATAAAATCAGCCCCCTGCCAGCTGCTAACATTCTTGTAATAGACACAAGCCGCCGACAGGCAAGCCAGAAAGTACTAGTTCTCGATTTCGATCTGGCGCTTTCTGATAAAAACCGTCTCTATCGATCCCCATATAATGGTTACCAAAAGGCTGATAAACGAACTATACAGGATAAGCCCGTTTAATAGCAAGTCAATATCCAGTATAAATACAGATGCCAAAGTAAGCAGTACCGAAAGAATGATGAACGTAATAATCCATCGAAATGCGTAGGCCATAGTAATACTTTAATTAATGCTGTTTAGCGTTGAAATTACATATTTTTTCAGTCATTCAAAACTTATTCTACCGGCATCTGTTCAACCCGCAACAGTTCTTCTTTTAGATATGTACCCGTAGCACTATCAGATGATTCCGCCACTTCTTCGGGCGTCCCTTCGGTAATAATCTGCCCTCCTTCGCCTCCGCCTTCGGGCCCTAAGTCAATAATCCAGTCAGCTGCTTTAATTAAATCCATATTATGTTCAATAACGATGACGGTATTGCCCTTATCCACTAGTTGCTGAACGACATCCACCAGCATGCGGACGTCCTGGAAGTGAAGTCCGGTAGTAGGTTCATCCATTATATAAAGTGTATCGCCGGTCCCCACCTTGGCCAGCTCTCTTGCCAGCTTTATACGTTGTGCTTCGCCTCCGGAAAGGGTTGTACTGGGCTGTCCCAGCCTTAAATAGCCAAGACCGACATCTACCAGCGTGCCCAAAATACGATTAATAGCCGGAACGGAATCGAAAAACTCATGTGCTTCCTGAATAGACATATTAAGCACATCAGAAATATTTTTTCCTTTATAATAAATCTCCAGCGTTTCTCGGTTGTACCGCTTGCCATTGCAGGTTTCGCAATCTACGTAAACATCCGGGAGAAAGTTCATTTCAATTTTACGGACGCCATCACCGTTACAGGCTTCGCAGCGCCCTCCTTTTACATTGAATGAAAAACGGCCCTGATCGTAGCCTCTGATCTTAGATTCGGGAAGCTCGGCAAACAGCTTTCGGATATGATTAAATACTTTGGTGTAGGTTCCGGGATTGGAGCGCGGCGTACGACCAATGGGACTCTGATCAACGGATATTATTTTGTCCAGTAGATTGACGTCCTCTACCGAATCGTAAGGTAATGGTACGGACTTAGAATTATAGAATTCGCCGGAAAGAATCGGTTCCAACGTCTGATTGATCAGTGAGCTCTTGCCGCTTCCACTTACACCAGTCACACAAATGAATTTACCCAGCGGTATATCTACATCCACTTGCTTAAGATTGTGCCCTCGTGCTCCCCGCAGCTGCAGCATTTCACCTGTTCCCTCGCGACGATCAGCTGAATATGGTACCGCTTCTCTGTCGTTCAGGAACTTAGCCGTCATAGATTGCGGATCAAGTTCGTCCGGCTTCCCCTCGGTCACAATTTCACCGCCGTATTCACCGGCGCCGGGTCCAAGATCCACCACATAGTCGGCCCGTTCTATGGTTTCGCGATCATGTTCAACAACAATAACACTATTCCCAAGATCACGAAGCGTTTCCAGGGATCGAATCAGCTTGTCATTATCTCGCTGGTGCAGGCCAATACTGGGTTCATCCAAAATGTATAGCACGCCTACCAGCTGCGTGCCAATCTGAGTAGCCAGTCGAATGCGCTGAGCTTCCCCTCCGGAAAGGGTCTGTGCCTCTCTATTCAGCGTCAGATAATTGAGTCCTACATTCAGCAAAAAGTCTACCCGGTCACGAACTTCCTTCAGTACCTGGCTCCCAATTTTCTGCTGGCGCTCACTTAACTCCAAATTGTTAATTGTTTGCCTTAACGAACGGATATCCATCTGCACAAGATCATCAATGGTATAGCCACTAATACGGTAAGAAAGGGCCTCCTTATTCAAGCGCCCACCGCCGCATTCCGGACAATCGATGCGGCTCATATAGGCTTTAGCCTTATCACGCTTCTTATTTGATTTGCTCTCCTTATACTGGTCGCGAATAATATCCCGCAGCCCTTTAAAAGAGTGCTTATAGGTGACGTCATCATTGCGGAAATCATAGCTGACATCATATTTAGTATCCCCGCCTCCCTCAAACAGCAATTCGATAGCCTCATCAGGAAAGTCCTTAACGGGGGTCTTAAAGTCCAGGCCTACTGTTTTTAAAACCGCGCGCAGCTGCTTAAACGCAAAAATATCCCGTGGTTTGCCTAAAAAGCGGATAGCGCCCTCTTCAACAGTCTGCTCCGGATTGGGAATCACTAAGTTGCGATTGACATCATAGGTATAGCCTAAACCGTCGCAATTTTGGCAGGCTCCGTACGGAGAGTTAAAGGAAAATATATTTGGCGCCGGATCTTCATAGGCTAAACCGCTCTCCGGATCAAAGAGGTTCTGGGAGTACAGATGATCTTTAAATTCCTCGCCTCCTTGCGGAACAGATAAGATAACATTTCCTTCAGCCATCTCAAGCGCCAGACGCACACTTTCAGCAATACGTTTTTCACTCTTCTCATTAATTACAAAGCGATCAACTACGACCTCTATATTATGCGTTTTGTAGCGGTCTACCTTCATATCCTCTTCAACATCCATCAGCTCGCCATCTACCCGCACTTGCACAAATCCCTGCTTCAGGATCTGTTCAAAGAGTTCTCTATAATGACCTTTGCGTCCTCGCACAACCGGGGCCAAACAGTAGGCTTTGGTTCCTTCTGCCATATCCATGATGGCTGACACCACCTGGTCTGCCGTCTGCTTAGACATCTCGTTTCCCGTCTTCCAGGAATAGGGCACTCCAATACGCGCATAGAGCAGCCGCAAAAAGTCATAAATCTCAGTTACGGTGCCCACTGTAGAGCGGGGATTACGATTGGTCGTCTTCTGGTCGATAGATATAACCGGCGACAATCCGTCGATAAAGTCTACGTCAGGACGTTCCATCATTCCTAAAAACTGTCGCGCATAGGCAGAAAGAGATTCGAGGAAACGGCGCTGTCCCTCAGCATAGATCGTATCAAAGGCCAAAGAAGACTTTCCCGAACCGGATATACCGGTCACCACTACTAACTCTTCCCGGGGAATATTAACGTCAATATTTTGTAGGTTGTGCTCGCGCGCACCGCGGATAACTATATTTTCTCGCAAAGAATGTACAGATTTTAAATTTTACTGAACTGTTAAAGATACGGAATAATGGTATTTTTTGAAGCTCTAAATTCATATTATTTTTAGCTTCAGCACTCCAGTATATAACTAAAAAGACATTTTATTCATTCAATATTTATGGCAAAACGCAATATCGAAGTCATTCCCCTCTTTAAATACAGCTTCCACCAGTTTAAGCAGTACACCTCATTCACCATCGGCATTATGAGCACCTATTTTGTACTGGCCATAATTCCGCAGGTCTATATTATGCTTAGCACTCCCGAAGAACCCACTACAAAATTACAGATTTTTTCCACGCTTCTCATCGTTGTCCAAACTTTTATGACGCTGGGGTTTATCAAAATCATGTTGCGGCTGGTAGATGATCAGTACGCTGAAGTAAAAGACCTATTTATCAGCTTTCGCCCCTTTCTCAGCTATTTTGCCGCCTACTTTATTTATATTATCGCTGTGGCTATCGGACTGATGCTATTTGTCATTCCCGGCATTTATATTGCCATACGATTTATGTTTTATCCCTACTATCTTTTAACCGGCACCTCCACCTCATTTTTAGCGCTTCGCCAAAGTTTTGAACTAACCCGAGGGTTGGAATGGGATATCTTTCGCTTTGGATTTACGGCCCTCGCCCTGAATATTATCGGCAGCTTTTTGTTCGGTATTGGACTTATTATTACTTATCCGTTAACTACAATGGCTACTGCTGCACTTTTTCAAAGCCTCCAATCCAGCTCAGATGTATTGCCAACCAGGGAATACCGTCCCTGATAAAGGAACAAACAGGCTACTTGAAGCCTATCAACCTAACCTTATTATAAATATACGAACATCTTCTACCATGAAAAGTATCATTTCTAAACTAACGCTCCTCATATTCATTGCACTTCTGGGTAGCTCCTGTAAAGTGTTAGAAGAACAATTGTCCAATAGTCCCAAAACACTGTACCCCTATGTTGAAGGACAACAAGTCGGTTTTGTTAATCAGGATTTGGAACAGTTCATTCGTCCTAAGTTTCAGCTGCAATCCGGCGGAGACTGGCCCTATACCTTTTCAGAAGGCCTGGCAGCAGTTTATCAATCAGGTAAAGGCGGATATATCAATAAAAAGGGCCACTTTGCCATTACTCCCGATTATCAGCGGGTACATGCATTTAGTGAAGGATTAGCCCTCGTCCGTACGGAAGGATCCTACGGATTTATTAACAAGAACGGATCTTTTGTTATACCGCCCCAATACTCGGATGCCCACAGCTTCCATGATGGCCAGGCGGCTGTTAAGAAAGACGGTCGATGGGGATTTATCGACCGAAATGGTAGCTGGACAGTTGATCCTCAGTTTATAGCAGTCGGCAATTTCTCCGATGGACTGGCGCGGGTACAGACTCCCGACCACCGCGAATGGGGGTTTATTAACCAGGATGGTAAATTTGAAATTGCTCCCCAATACCGGAATGCCAAAACATTTTCAAATGGATTAGCAGCTGTTGAACTGGAATACCGGCAATGGGGATATATTGATACCTCCGGTAAGATCGTCATCCCTTCCCAGTTTTTAGCGGCCGGTTCTTTTTCTGAAGGAAGAGCGCCTGCTGCAATGCCGGCTAATAATAACCTTGCCCAAAAAAAATATGGCTATATAAATAAGGAGGGCGAATTTATCGTTGATCCGGCGTATGAACGTGCCTTTCCGTTCCATAATGGATATGCCCGCATCGTCAAAAGTGGAAAGTTTGGCTTTATAAACCATCATGGAGAGATTGCTGTAAATCCCATTTACAGCCGAGCCTGGAATTTTCATAATGGCCTGGCTCTGGTAAAAATTGGTGATAAATACGGCTATATTAATAAAAAAGGTATTTTTGTGCTTGAGCCAAATTCATAATTTTATAAACTAACAGTCTTTTAGACGATAAAAATTTTACATCTGCTTAAAGGCCTCGCATATATCTCATATACTGCCAGAAGCAGGTCTTAATTGAAATTAATGCCCTTTTTGGGTAGCCTAAATAAAAGGACATTAGGCCATTGTTCACGGAGCCAATTTTTAGTATTTTAACTGCTCACTTTTACTCAAAGGCAAAGTTATGTTATCTGAAGAAACCGTAGCACCCGAAATAGCAAATCCGAAAGATTGGTCTCCCACCTCATGGAAAGACTTTCCAATCAAGCAGCTTCCCGAATACCCTGACCAACAGGAACTGGAAGCCGCTTATGAAAAGCTACGGAAATATCCGCCTTTGGTTACTTCCTGGGAAATTAAAGCGCTTAAACGAAAGCTTGCTGATGTAGGAGCAGGACGGAGTTTTCTGCTGCAAGGCGGCGATTGTGCGGAGCGTTTTCAGGACTGTACCTCCCCTAAAATCGTTAATCTTTTAAAAGTCATGCTGCAGATGAGCTTTATCCTTATCCACGAGCTGGATAAGCCTGTAGTACGCATTGGACGTATTGCGGGACAGTATGCCAAGCCGCGATCAAATAATTTCGAGATAGTGGACGGCCAGAAAATCCACAACTACCGCGGTGACCTGCTCAACAGCATCACTCCTACTGCTGAAGCGCGTAAACCTGATCCGCAACGGCTTCTCAAGGGATATGAAAAAGCCGGGATGACGCTCAATTTTTTACGGGGACTGGCTGATGAAGGTTTTGCAGACCTGCATCACCCGGAATACTGGGAACTCGATTTCATGAAGGAAAACGAGTATTACAAAGATTATGAGCTCATGATTAAGTCTATCCAGAAAGCAGTTAGCTTTATGGAGACCATTACGCCAAATAATTTTGACAGCTCCCAAAAAATAGATCTTTACACCTCGCATGAAGGGCTAAACCTGCACTACGATTCGGCACAAACGCGACAAGTACCCCGCCGAGACGGCTGGTTTAACCTTAGTGCTCATATGGTATGGCTGGGTAACCGTACCCGCGATTTGGATGGAGCTCATGTAGAATATCTTCGCGGCATCCGCAATCCAATAGGTATTAAGGTAGGACCCGGTTACGATATTGATGAGACCTTAGCCCTGATCGAGCGACTTAATCCTACCCATGAGCAAGGTAAAATAGTACTGATCACCCGTTTCGGCAACGATAAAGTAGAAGATGGCCTTCCCAACCTGATCCGACAGATTAAGCACGAAGGGATGCCGATCGTGTGGAGCTGCGACCCTATGCACGGTAATACCTTCTCTACTGATAATGACGTCAAAACCCGCAATTTTGATGATGTCGTATCCGAGATCCGAAAAACCTTTGCCATCCACCGTAATCAGGGAAGTTACCTGGGCGGAATACATCTGGAAATGACCGGCGACAATGTTACTGAATGTGTTGGAGGTGCCAACGGGCTGCAGGAAGCGGGACTCCATCACAACTACGAAACCTACTGCGACCCACGTCTCAACTATGAGCAAAGCCTTGAGATGGCCTTTCTCATAGCCAAAGAGTGGAAAGATAGCTATAAATAATTACCTGCAACTGAATAACAGGCAGATGTACGCCTATTTCCGTACATCTGCCACAATATCAGTCCTGACTGTCGGTTTGTTCAGCAGTCAAATGACAACCTTTCCGGATGGCAGAAGCCCACTGTTAAAAACGCAGCTATAAGCTGGCTGAATGTCAGCGCATCCCTTTTTATTCCCCTTGGCACAGACCTTGCTCCTTTAAAAGTGAATTTGATAAAACACTACTAACTTTTAAAGAACCTTTTAGAGGTAACTATTATGAGACTCATACGATATAATCAACCAAACAATATCATGCGAAAGCGATTCTCCGACATTATGGATGAGTTTTTCAATGATGCTGGCCAAGATCGCCGCGGCAACTTCGTGCCCGGCATCGACATTGCTGAAACTGACAATCAGTTTGAGGTTTCGGTTGAGCTTCCGGGTATAGATAAAGAGGATATTAATGTAGGCCTCGATAATGGTCGGTTAACAATTAGCGGCGAACGTGAACTGAAGGAAGAAGAGGAGGACAAAAAATTCCACCGCGTAGAGACAAGCTACGGCTCCTTCAGCCGTTCATTCCAGCTGCCCGACAATGTTGACGAGGAAAGCATTGATGCTTCCTACAAAAATGGGCTATTAAACATCACCATTGAAAAGCATGAAGATAACGTTAAAAAACAAATTGAAATCAGTTAACAACTAAGAAAGCATCTTTCTGAATACCCATTTTGTTATAGAGGCCGTCCGGCGGGCGGCCTCTATTTTATTTAGTCGATATCATATATAAAATACAGCGCTTCATAAAATCTGTGATCGCTTCTAAATGAATTTTTATCTCTAATAAAGAGATATTCAATGAAATATGATGACAAACCATACTCATTGGAAAATAATAAGATGAAACCGTGCTATTTTAGCTTTCTACGCAATAATCCCTATCCGTAAAAAGTTTAGAAAGAAACACAGGTATAGCTATCAAACTATCAATCTTGAAACCTAAATAATGTACTTATGAAAAAGTTCCGTTCCTCTTATTTGCTTTTGATATTAGGAGGTATTTTACTCGTTGGCTTATTTACGCTTGATCTTAAATCTGAACAGGCCTCAGTTTTTTCGATGCCTGAATTTGAATCAACAACAAACATAAAGGCTTCCGACAAGAAAACCTCTCCATCGCTACAAGATTTTAATGATGCTATTGTTAATATAGCTCAGGAAACAAAACCAACGGTAGTTACTATTACTACCTCACAAACTGTTGAAAGACGAAGTGGCCCCTTTGCAGAGTTTTTTGGCCGTGGTCAGACCCAAGAATTTGAACGACATGGGCTCGGTTCCGGGGTTATCGTATCCGGCGATGGCTATATTCTGACAAATGCCCACGTTATTGAAGGCGCTGATGAAATCCAGGTCAAACTTTATAATGACAAAACATATGATGCCGAAATCGTTGGCTCTGACCCAAGAACAGACATCGCTGTTCTCAATATCAACGCTTCTGATTTAGAAGTTATAGAATTAGGTGATAGTGAGAAAGCCCGGGTCGGCGAATTGGTATTGGCGATTGGAAGCCCCCTTCAAAAAAATCTGGCACAATCCGTTTCTATCGGTATTGTATCCGCTAAAAACAGAAACATCGGCATTCTTCGCAAGCAGGGAGGATATGAAAAATTCATCCAAACGGATGCAGCAATTAATCCCGGTAATTCGGGCGGAGCCATGGTTAATATGAATGGCGAACTGATTGGTATTAATTCAGCCATTGCATCGAGATCAGGCGGTAATGAAGGCGTTGGATTTGCCGTTCCCATAAATATAGCAAAGAAGGTAATGAAATCAATAATCAAGCACGGCCATGTGACAAGAGGCTACCTGGGCATGCGTATGGCAGGCGAAGTAGATAGAGTAATGGCCAAAGCAATGGATTTAGACAAGCCATATGGCATTATTGTTGGAGAAGTGACGGAAGGAGATCCTGCAGATAAAGCAGGACTTAAGCCGGATGATGTCATCCAAAAAATGGATGGTGAGCCCATAAAAAGCTGGATGCAATTGCGAACAGCCATTGGTACGGCTTCCCCGGGGGATAACGTTAAATTCACTGTCAATCGTGATGGAGAAACGAAAGAAATTACCGTTACGCTGGGTGAGGAACATGAAGACGAACAGTCTGATAATAATCAGTCATCCAACAAATCTTTAGATGAGAAAATAGGTTTCCAGGTTCGGGATATAAATAACCAAATTGCCCGACAGCTGGACTTGAAGCCCGACCAGGACGGTGTTGTTGTCACCCGGGTTAACCCAGGCAGTTCTGCTCAACAGCAAGGGCTGCAAAAAGGGGCCGTTATTACAAAGGTGAACCGTCAAAAGATAAAGGATGAAGCTGAATTCAATAAGGCCATCAAAGAAGCTGTTAATGAGGGCGATGCAATATTGCTCAAAGTTTTAATGGGATCGAATAGTATGTATATTGCATTTGAGTTATAGGAATTCCCATTGACTGTTATAAAGCCTCTGTGCCATTGGTACAGGGGCTTTTTTTATGTAATGATGGCGAAATGACAACCTATGTTGACAAAACGTTAGCTTTTGTGTTGTGGCATTCTATTTGCTATCAATATTTGTAGCTGACAGTAATTAGCTGAAGATTGTTTTAATATATTATGGAATATAAAAATTATTACGACATACTGGGGGTCTCCAAAGATGCTACGCAGGATAAGATAAAGAAGGCTTATCGCAAAAAAGCCGCCAAATACCATCCCGACCGCAACCCGGACGATGATACCGCTGAAGATAAATTTAAGGAGGTAGGAGAAGCCTATGAGGTATTGAGTGACCCTGAAAAGCGAGAACTATACAATAAGGTCGGCAAAGACTGGAAGAAGTATCAGCGTGCAGGCGGCAATTCACAGGGCTTTGATTGGTCCGACTATGCCCGTCAACAGGGGCAGCAACAAGGCTACGGCCGCCAACAGTATCAGCAGAACTTCGACCTGAATGATATATTTGGTGGGCGAAGTGGTCAGAGCAGCGGAGGTTTTTCCAGCTTCTTCGAAACAATCTTTGGCGGTGGTGGAGGTCAGCCATTCCGCCAAGCCCAACAACAACAGCAAACCCGACAACGAGGCAGCAGTCACCGTCGCCAACAGCAAAGTAAGCAGAATATTAAAGCTAAAGTTACCATATCTCTGAAAGAAGCTCATGATGGTACTTCCCGTACGCTGCGCGTAGGTGATGAAAAAATGAAGGTCCGCATACCGGCGGGCATTAGTAATGGCCAAAAGCTTAAGCTTAAAGGCAAAGGAGCCAGTAGAACTCAAGGTGGTCGGCGTGGTAATCTTATTCTTACCGTTCACATTAATATGCCGAAAGACTATGAACGCAAAGGAAATAACCTATACCTGGATCATCCGGTTGATTTATACACTGCTGTTCTCGGAGGCGAAAGTATAGTAAACACTTTGGGCGGCAAGGTTAAAATAAACATACCGGCAGGTACCTCAAGCGGCAAGCTTTTTCGCTTAAGCGGAATGGGTATGCCCGAATTTAAGAATTCCTCTCAGAAGGGAGACCTCTTTGCACGCCTACAGATACAAGTGCCTAATCAATTATCAAACAAAGAACGAGAGCTTTTTGAGCGGTTGTCAAAGGCATAATTTCATGCCTTCAATATTCTTTAAGCCTGTTGATCCCGGACAGATTTATTGCGAATGGCCATAAATATTGACAGTCCCAGAGCCAGCGAAAACCCCGCTACTGTTCCAGCATCCACCAGCTCCGGGCTCAGATCAAGCCCCGTTAGCTGATAAATAAGGAATTTCACATAAGAAGAAGGCATTTCACTGTATCCCAGCTGTCGCCGAACCATCCAGTGCCAACTGGTACAGGGACAATAGCCAAAACCGTACCAGATCCCCAACACCACCCAGGAAAAGCCCGTTGCAGACAAGGAGGCCAGGTTCCAGCGACGCGTTGACTCCCAGATCCAACCAAATAAATTGAACAGGATAAGCCCGGTATGGAAAACCAGAAAAAAGATATCCAGCAATTCATACATCTCTATCAACTGTATATTCCTTAAATATTGAAAAGCATTTCTCTTTTTAATGATAAGTAAGGATATGCCAAACAGCTAAAAAGCCAACCCAAATCACTTCACATATGTTTGACTCTATTCTTCTGTCATTTGTGCTAATCCTAACTGTTAGTGTTCAGAAAAAATCCGTTCCGGCATGGGAAAAACTGGTCATCGGATTACCGGTAATATAGCCTCCGCCCATCTCGATCAGAAAGCCCAAAAAGAGAGCCGTCTCATACTTGGTGATAAATCGATAGCTGTTTCCAGCACTTGGATGGATTGAATATGTTCTGATTTCCACTATGGTTGTACCAATGATTGGCACTGGGTCCAATGGCAAAAGCTACGAGTGGGCAAATAAAAATCACAATGGAAATTTAATTAATACAAGCTTTGCGTAAAATAAGATACTGTCCAAATTTACCCTTATTTTGTCCAGTTGCTTTAACGTCAACTCAAGTCATAACACAGATTTAGCAATTAAAGGAGAAGTTATATTTTTAGGTTTAGGAGGGAGAATACAGTATAGCAATAAGTACTATGAGCCTATAAATTTATCAGAGAATTTCAAAAATAACGGGTTAAATATACTTGTTACAGCTGTATTAGCTGAGAATATAGCGAGCTATCGAATGGGGGATCAATTTTAGAAATAATCTCCATAAGTAAAAGATAACAAACACATTATAATTAAATAGCAGAAGCCTGTTAAGTCATTTAATAACAGGAAGTAATATAGTACCAAATCGTGCCATGGAATAACCTATCCCAAAATAGTGCCCATCACCTGCTGATGAGTCCGCATGGAATCTTCCCCCCAAAGCACAAAGCGGACCAGCTCAACGAATTTTAAATCGGCAGCAGTTTGCTTTAAGGTTATAAAAGCCACCTCTGCGGCATCGGGTGGAGGATATCCAAAAGCGCCGGTAGAAATAGCAGGAAAGGCCACTCGGCGGAGTTTGTGTTCCTCAGCAACTTTTAGCGAATTTTTATAACAAAAGGCCAACAACTTATCCTCGGGTTTATCCCTTCCGTAAACCGGCCCCAGGCAATGTATAATATATTCGTTGGGCAAATCATGTCCGCCGGAAATAACGGCTTCTCCCGGCTTAATAGGAGCCATCGGCCGCGTTTCTTTGACGAGCCCCGAACCGGCTGCCCGGTGAATAGCCCCGGCCACTCCCCCTCCTGTTCGCAGCTGCGCATTGGCAGCATTTACAACCGCATCCATATCTTGTTGATTTGCAATATCACCGCGATTAAGCTCAATGGTTAGGCCATTGACTGTAGTCTTCATCATAACACACTCCTCTTTACTTTAATTTGAATATTTATAACATAATAATAAAAGGTGACAATCTATTTTCAATTAATAGCTATAGGAAACCAGGCTTATACAGTGAAAACCATATATCCATTTATTCCCCACGTGCTAATAATATTGGAACAATTTCTGCCACAATATCTGTATTGAAAGCGAAATGACAGAAACGCTCCTCATTATTGCATAACACAAATAGAAGCAATGCTTTATGGCAGTTATAGGCTGTAAAATAGACATAATTATCTACACGGTACGGTTTTGGCTCTTATATAAAAGAAAGAAAAACAACCATAAATTTAGCTATTATGAATCTTGATAAATTTACGCTAAAGGCCCAAAAAGCTATTCAAAAAGCTGTGGAAATAGCTTCCAACAAAAGCCAACAAGCCATTGCTCCATCGCACATATTGCTGGCTTTACTTACTGAGGCCGATAATATAGTGAATACGATACTCAACAAAGTGGGGGTACAGCGCGGTCAGCTAAAAGAAGACCTTAAGCAACGCATTGAAAAATTACCTGTTGTTAAAGGGGCTTCCGTATCCGGACAGTATCCTTCTAATAACTCTAAAGAACTCTTTGATGCAGCCCAATCTATGGCTGATGAGCTGGGAGATGAATATATCAGCTCTGAACACCTGCTGATTGGAATGACAGACACAAATAATGAGGCCAGCAGCCTGTTGAAAAGCTATGGGGTTGCTAAAGATGATATACTGACAGTGATGCAAGATATTCGGGGTTCTCAAACCGTCGATGATCCCAATGCAGAAAGCCGTTATGAGGCCCTAAAAAAATACGCCCGTGATCTAACTGACGAAGCGGAAAACAATAAGCTGGATCCGGTAATCGGACGCGATCAAGAGATCCGCCGCGTCATGCAAATTCTATCGCGCCGAACCAAGAACAATCCGGTGCTCATTGGCGAGCCCGGCGTCGGTAAAACCGCTATTGCCGAAGGCATGGCCTGGCGAATCAACCGAGGCGACGTGCCGGAAGGACTTAAGGACAAGCGTATTGTAGCCCTGGATATGGGGGCACTGATGGCCGGAACTAAATTTCGCGGGGAATTTGAAGAGCGCCTCAAAGCCGTCGTCGATGAGGTAAAGGAAGCTGACGGACAGATTATCCTCTTCATAGATGAAATTCACACGCTGGTGGGTGCCGGTGCCTCTGAGGGCTCCATGGATGCGGCCAATATACTGAAGCCTTCCCTGGCGCGCGGTGAGCTGCATGCCATCGGCGCTACTACGCTGGCAGAATACCGCAAGTATATCGAAAAAGACAAAGCTCTGGAGCGCCGTTTGCAAACCGTAAAAATCCAGGAGCCTTCGGTTGAAGATACTGTTTCGATCCTACGCGGGCTTCAGGAACCTTACGAGCTGCATCATGGCGTTCGTATCACTGACAGTGCTATTGTCAGCGCGGCCCAGCTTTCGAACCGCTATATTTCGGATCGCTTTCTGCCGGATAAGGCGATAGACCTCATTGATGAGGCTGCCTCACGCCTTCGCTTGGAAATAGACTCTATGCCCGAAGAACTCGACAGCATTGAACGACAAATACGTCAGCTGGAAATTGAGCGCGAGGCCCTTAAGCGCGACAATGCAGAAGAAAAAATTGAAGGTATTAACAAGGAACTGGCCGACCTGAGTGAGCAGCGAAACTCAATGAAGGCTCAGTGGGATCAGGAGCGGGAGCTTATCCAGAAAACCCGTGACTTGAAAAAGGCCATTGAAACGACGCGAAATCAGGCTGAAAAGGCTGAGCGCGAGGGGCATTACGAAAAAGTAGCCGAACTGCGATACGGCACCATCAACCAGCTGGAAACAGATCTGGAAGAAACGGAAAATAAGCTGAAAGAGGTGCAGGAAGGACGCGCTATGCTTAAGGAAGAAGTAGAAGGAGAAGATGTGGCTGAGATTGTATCCCGCTGGACCGGTATACCAGTTACCAAGATGCTGCAAAGCGAACGCGAAAAGCTGGTCCACCTTGAAGAAGAGCTGCACAAACGCGTAGTGGGGCAAAATCCTGCGGTTGAAACCGTATCTAATGCAGTACGGCGCTCACGTGCCGGCTTGCAGGACGAGGATCGCCCTATCGGATCGTTCTTCTTCCTCGGTTCTACCGGCGTTGGTAAAACAGAGCTGGCCCGTTCGCTGGCTAACTTCTTGTTTAATGATGAGAACGCAATGGTCCGTATCGATATGAGTGAATATATGGAGCGCCACAGCGTCAGCCGATTGGTTGGTGCACCTCCGGGATATGTGGGCTATGATGAAGGCGGACAGCTGACGGAAGCAGTACGCCGCCAGCCCTATTCGGTCATCCTGCTGGATGAGATTGAAAAAGCGCATCCGGATGTCTTTAACATCCTCCTGCAGGTATTGGATGAAGGACGTCTGACCGACAACAAAGGTGTAACGGTGGACTTTACAAATACCATCATTATTATGACCAGTAATATTGGGTCACACCTCATTTCAGATAAGATTGAAGAAGTGGGCGGCGACTTCTCTGATGAGGTCTATGACGATCTGCAAGGAAAACTTATTGATCAGCTGAAGAAAAAAATAAGGCCGGAGTTTCTGAACCGGGTTGACGACATTATCGTCTTCCATCCGCTAAGCCAGGATAACCTGCGCAAAATTGTGGATATCCAGCTGAAGCGGCTGCACCAGATGCTGGCCGAAAATAATGTGACGCTTACTTTAAGCGATCCGGTTAAAGAATGGCTGGCACAAAAAGGATATGATCCGGTCTATGGCGCGCGACCGCTGAAACGCCTCATTCAGACTGAGATCACGAACCGACTGGCTACGCAGCTCATTAAACACAACACGGATGAGCCGGTGGAATTTGAGGCCACACTGTCTGGGGACGGCGACCGCATTGAATTTGCCGAAGTGTTTAGCGACGCTGAGGCATGGGCAGGCTAAAGCAGGCCGCTTAAATTCAAGTATAATAAAAAAAGCTCGGGATTCTCCTCCCCGGGCTTTTTTAGTTTAGCGACCTGTCAGGTTTTGGAAGCCTAACAGGCCTATTCCAGATTTCTTCAAAATGCCCTGAGTCTCTGGCTTGTGCCATTTTTGGTTTTTCTATGTTTAGCCTTGCCAACCTTGTACATACAGCGTCCTATTTTCCATTCCGCCGCAAAGCGAGGGCATGAAATTCATTAATAGAAACAACCCTGCCAGTGTATTTCTCATATCACGCTCGTATCTCCTGCCTCATAAACAGCACATAAGAAATACCAAAACAAATAAGAGTTGCAGCAATGATGGCGGTAATATTTGGCCAAACAAGCAGCATACTTTGTCCCAAAGGCAGCGTAGAGGGAATGGTTCCGGCTACTTGCATGCGGCTAAGCCCACCAATACTGCGTATTGAAGGCGTGAGCAACGTCGTAGTCATTTCGTTGAACAGAAAGCCCGGCGAAATACGTGAAAGCATCAGCGTAAGCGCATGTACTGCCCGCTCACTGTTAAACAGCGTATTTGAAATAAAGTTAACCAGCATTCTAAAAAAGACCGTAAAAAATAGCCAGATAGCAAGTACGCTCAAAGCAGAAGTAGAGGATTGACGGAATAATATGGAGAATGTAATTCCCAGGTTCAGCCAAAAAGAAATATAGATGCCGGTAAAAATAAGGAACACAATAATCCGCAAAAATTCCTCCCAGGCCGGTGGCAATCCAATATAAAAGATACCCAGTCCCAGCACCAGCAAACCCAGTGCAAAAACCAGGCTAAAGATTACAATCATTCCCCCTACGAACTTGCTGTTAATGAAGTAATCGCGCGGAATCGGCTGCGAAATTACGCGGCTCAGCGTCCCTTTATCGCGTTCTACATTCACGGCATCAAAGCCCAGTGCTATCCCCACTAATGGGCCTAAAAAGCCAATAAGCGTAATAAAAGGAGGCAGGTTATTGATAGATTCCGTAAAGAGCTTTAGATATAAAAAATCTGCATCCGCACTGACTTTTGCAGGATTTTCCTGAATAACAGATAGGATGGTATAAATAGACCCACATGTGGCCAGCAAAATAAGGGCCACCAGAATGACAAATCGCCAGCTGCGTACGTGATCAGAAACTTCTTTTCGAACCATGACCCAAAACGGGCTTATACGATCAGTTGACATACCCTTCTCCTCCTTTAAAGTAGTGTTGGTAAATGTCGTCCAGTCCGTATTCTTGGTACGAAAGCTGATATAACTTTACATCATGATGCCCGATCGTTTCCGAGATAACCGGTGCGGCTTCCTTTTTTCCTTTCATAGTTATAAACTCCTCGTTAAAAGTAACTTTTTCGATATTAGAAATCTGCTTCAGCTCGTCTATTAGGATAGGATTGGTGGAATCGACTTGTGCAGTTATCGTTGTTTTAAGGTCCCCAAATAACTCATTAGCTAAATTTTGGATATTACCCTCAGCTAACAGCTGTCCATCGACCAGTATCCCCACTCGGTCACAAATTTTTTGCACCTGATGCAGCAGATGAGAACTCAAAAGCACGGTAATATCCTGCTCTTTGCTCCAGTTGCGGATCATTTCCAAAAATTCATTAATTCCTTTAGGATCAATCCCAATTGTCGGTTCATCCAGCACAATAATTTCCGGCTCGGTAATCAGTACATCTGCAAGTCCCAGCCGCTGATTCATTCCTTTAGAATACGTCTTGGTCTTTTGGTCTCCAACATCCTCCAACCCTACCGTATCCAAGAGTTCCCGGGCTAAATGTCGTGCTCGGCCCGGTGCAATACGGTTAAGCTGCGCTGTATATATCAGGCTTTCCAAACCGGTACTATTTGGAGAAAATCCTACCTTATCAGGTAAGTAGCTGGTAATATTTTTTACTTCTAACGGCTCGGTAGTTGCATCAAATCCTTTTACCTGCACCGTACCCGAGGTTGGTGTTGTAAGCCCCAGCAAGGCTAATATAACGGTTGTTTTCCCAGCTCCATTTGGTCCCAACAGCCCGTAGATCTCTCCTTTTTCGATATTCAGATCTAAGTGGTTTACGGCTCTCGTTTCCTGATACTCTTTAACTAATTGACTGATTTCAATCACACTTTCCGCCATTTGAGCTTACCTCCTTCCGTATCTTTTAAACAGAAAAGCAATACCTCCCAGAACGAACAGGATGACAATAATGCCGGTTGATCCCCAGAATATAGATTTGCTAACCGTTATTCGAAAGTCAGCATTATCTGATACTTTGGGGTTTTGGGCGCTTATTTGCAACTGGTAGTCACCAGCAATAGCTTTATCACTTGCACGAATTGTTGCCTTAGTAGTAAGGCTTTCATCCGGATTAAGCCGCGTTATTTTATCCTTTTTAAAATCCACATTCCAATCTACTGGAGTTGAAGCGCTCAAGTCGACATCGTATAATGGAATGGTCCCGTTATTTTTGAGTAACAGCTTTATTTCCTTCTCATTACCTGCTGTCACATCGGTGCTTAGCCGTCCTGTCGGGGTCGTCAGTTTTAAGTTATATTTGCCCTTAATAACTGTCTCAAGCGTATCCTGTACCGAAGTATTTCCCGAAACTGCCCGTACTATGATATTGCTCGTATCTGCTTCTACATTTGATGGAGGGGTCACTTCAACAGAAATATTTTCGCTTTCATTGGAGCCTACCGTAACCGATGTAACATAATCAGCGGCTACCTGAAAACGCACTCCCCAGCCCTGGGGGGCTTTTGCAGCAAGCGCATAGTTCTGTTCTTCAACTGTCTGATTGCTCAATGTGAGGCTGTACGAAAAGTCGGAGTCGGCATAACCCTCCATATTAGCCTGATCCACTTCCATCTTTGAACTAAAAGTGCCTTGCTCGGTTACATTAACCCCCAACGCCAACTTATACTCTCGTCCAGACTCTGTTTCTGCAAATATGCTAACTGGATAATAGCCTTTTTCTATTTTTAGCGGAATATGCAGTTTTAAAGTTATATCCTGACTGTTATCCTTTTCTGAGGTCTTTGGCTTTACAGCAATCTTCTGGATTTCATTGCTCTCCGCTGTTAATGAGGGTTCCCAATCCGACGGAATACCCCGAGTCGAAAGGTTAACATTTTGAATTCGGCTGGTATTATTCAGAAGCTCAATATTATATGTTAATGTCTTGCCCGGCGTTATGGACTGGCTGATATATGGGGTATATAATATAATGCCCTGTCCTGGCGGACTTGCAAATGTTAGCAATGGAACAAAAATACTCATAACAATAAGGTACTTAATCACTGATCCCTTCTTAATCATAGCAAATAACTGCCTCTACAGGCATTAAGTTAATATTAATAAGTTTTTACGAGCGAGATTAATATTTATTGTATATAAATTTATGATAGATGCCCAAATATGAGAAAATGACTTATAGTATGTATATATTCATTTTTTATTTTATTATAAATTTATATTCTATATATGAGATCATGTCTTTATAGCTAACACGGATAAAAAAAGAATCTAATTTTATATCATCAAATCCTATCTAATCAAACACCCTTTTCCAGTCTCACAGGCAGTTAAATACCTTCTCTCCAAAAGCACCAGGGAAAATAATAATCGAAACAGATTTTGGAGAATTAAGCCGATCTGTATTCAAAAATAATCTCTCGCCTTTTTTGATCTTTTATAATTCTGTAACTAAACGGGCCAGGCCTTACTTTACAGAACTTTTTCATTCTCTCATATTTCACTTATAAAGCCCGCTATGAGTTATTATCTGTAACCAGATTCCAGCCCGGTACCCGCTTCGTATACCAGCGGGGCAGGTCTCAAAGTGCCCAAAATAATGTTTTTGGGCACTTTGAAATACCTCTGTTTTGACCTCCCGTCTACTGTATTAGCGTTTCGTAGAGCAGGCAAACCGCTACGCCGCTAATGCTATGAAGGCAACTGTGCAAACGTAACTTTGGTTCCGCAGGCTGTACCCTCCTGATTACACAAGAGGGATAAATAAGGAGTTATATCAAAGACCCCGTTTCAATAATAAAAAGAGCCTTATTATTGATAACAGCCCAAATTAATACTGCAGCTGATATATTATTTGAGTAAATTTTCGGGATTTAATGCCTGCAGATCCTCTTTAATGAAAGTTCGTCCTTCCCGGATCTTTTCACCATCCAAATATACATCTGCTCCTATACAAACCAAGTCCCAGTGGATATTGCTTTCATTGCCGTTGGGAGCAATCTCATAATCGTTGCCAAGGGTCAGGTGATTGGAGCCATATATTTTCTCATCAAACAGAATATCATACATTGGCTCTTCGATAACCGGATTTAATCCAAAACTGAACTCTCCAAACTGACGCGCACCCTCATCTGTATTCAGTATACCTTCCAGCGCATCGTTGTTCGATGAATCATAATCAACCACCTTTCCATCGCTCACGTCCAGCTTCACATATTCAAAGGGCTTTCCCTGATAAACGCTGGGGGCATAGCTTATATGTCCGTTAACCGAATTCAGTAAAGGTGAGGAGAACAGCTCGCCATCCGGGATGTTCCGTTTCCCAAAACACGGAATCCAGGTTTGTCCCTTCACCGAAAAGCTGATATCTGTCCCTTCCCCCTTTAGCTGAATTTCATTCGCATCCTCCAGCCGATCTTGCAGTGGCTTCATTGCTTCAGCCAGCTGATTGTAGTCCAACAAACAGGCTTTATAATAGAACTTACGAAACTCTTCCGTAGGCATACGAGCATTCATTGCAAAAGCTTCGGACGGATAACGCAGGACAACCCATTTAGTGTTATTTACCCGTTCTTTAAAATGCACCGGATCTGCAAAATAATCGGCATAAGCTTTATTTGCCTTCTTGGTGACGTTTGCCTGCTCATATATATTCCGTGAGGCACGCAAACCTACAAAAGCATCCATATTCTTCATCAGTGGTACCTGATCGTATTCTGCTTGCCCCTGCCAAAATTCTTTATCTCCGGTTTCGGTCAAAATACGCTGCACCTGGGTATCCTCAATTTGTACAAAAGGATTCGCATCCATCGCACGGGCTTCTTTCACAAGGGCGCGAAGAAGCTCAATGCCATTAAGACCTACCAACTGCAGCATCACATTTTGCCCGGCTTCAAGCTCGCAGCTGAATTTCAGTATTTTGGTTGCTAATTGCTGGTCTTGCTCACTATACATAGCTATCATTTTTCAATTTAATATTTAAGTTATTTACAGGCTGTCATCAGGTGGCAAAACCACACAGCATAATCGCCAACAACACTACCATGGGTTATTAACAGACCATAACTAAGATTAGTGCTATTGCTTTCTCCAATAGAAATTGGTTTAATAATCATACTCCCACTGAAGATCTATACCTTTACGGTTATTGGTAGCCTGAGTGAGAATGAGTTTAAGATTTTTCTTTAAATAATATTCTAAACAGAACCCGGTAATTACATTCTGAATTGCAAAAAACACTTTGGGACTAATATACCAGCCCGTAGTAATAGAAGTTCTACTTTCCCCTCCTATGCGCATATTTTCAATACGTACCATATCAGTGCCGGGCCGCTGTGTAGCCAGCGATTCAAGACGATCTTTGAGAATATCCAGTGCTATATCGGCGGTTACATTATTGCTGCTGTTATCTGCTACAGAACGTTCAGCTGGATTTAACTTATAAAAGGGCTGCCCAAACAAAGTATAGCAGATAATATCTGCAAAATCCATGGCCGGATCACTTTCATATTTAGACTCCGGCTTCTCAACACTTCCCTGGATAATATACCATATTTTAATCTCCTGATCCTCCTGTGGAGGCTCGTAGAGCGTACGAATATTTAAATCAGGATTACCAGGCGGCCCTGAAAAGGTCAGCACTTCTTCTTCCAGCTCAAATCGCTTGCCAAGCCGCTCTGCATATCCATTTACTGTATCTAAGGTACCAAATAGCTGTAGAACTTTGGCGGGCTTTTAGTATAGTTCAACCCCGACATCCAGCTCTAACTCCATATTCAGATGGCGTTTGTTACGTAAATAGAAACGGCGGTTAAACTCCACTTCCATATCCAGGCTAAGAGAATCACATAGACTCACATCAGGACCAGTGGATTCCACCGAATCCAGCGTAACATCCTCCACCGATTTTCCTCCAAAGTTATATAACTCTACAAAACCATTAACTACCCTTAGCTTCCCGTTTACCTGTGGATGGTTGACGTTGCCGCTTACATCCATCGTTAAATTGATGATTCCGTTGTACTCATCAGTATTGGATACTTTAAAATTTTCAGCATTGAGGGAAATATCAATGTCTTCAGGAACTAAATTTTCCAGCGCTACTGTGCCTTTGGCCTTCATATTTCCGCTGTCACTAATCATCTTTAACTGAGTCAGTATTACACCGTCCGGCTCAAACTGCAGGGTAGTTGAAATATCCTTCCGGTTAATCCCGGCCGGCACGATACGGACCTCCCCATTTTCTATACTGACTGTGCCATCGGTTTCCAAGTCATTCAGTGCTCCATTTATATTGACATCGCCGACAATACTTCCTTTAAGATTGCGGGCCACGCTCTTATCCAGGAAATCATTCAGCACTTTTAATTTAGGGCATTTAGTGTTTGCTG
>Ga0079226_10000633_pt1 | contig 25414 bp, 27 predicted proteins | sample Poulit2014_FD_76345 | JGI IMG/M metagenome (GOLD analysis project Ga0079226, IMG submission 76345) | Agricultural soil microbial communities from Georgia to study Nitrogen management - Poultry litter 2014 | ecosystem: Environmental > Terrestrial > Soil > Agricultural land | place: USA: Georgia...
CAGCAGAACCAGCAGAACCAGCAGAGCCAGCTGAAGCAGAACAACCAGCAGAACCAGCACAACCAGCAGAGCCGGCTCAACCAGCAGAACCAGCACAAAAAGAAGCAACTTCAAAAGAATCAAGTGAAGCTTCAAGTGGTTCATCAGTAGAAGTTAACGCTCATTTACAAGCAATCGCTCAACGTGAATCAGGCGGCGACTTACAAGCTGTTAACCCTACATCAGGTGCAGCAGGTAAATACCAATTCTTACAAAGCACATGGGATTCAGTAGCACCAGCAGAATATGTAGGTGTATCTCCAACTGAAGCTCCTGAACATGTACAAGATGCTGCAGCAGTTAAACTTTACAATGAAGTTGGCGCTTCACAATGGGTTACTGCATAATTTAAGCATTCATATATAATGTAAAAAAGCCTAGGATATTGTTCCTAGGCTCTTTTTTTGATTAAGTATATTCTTTTGCAATTTATTGCTTCATTTGTTACGTTAAAAGAAATAAATAATATATGAAAATCTACTAGGGGAGCTTTTATGGCTGAGATGATTAACTTCAGACCCTTACGACCTGATTTGGTTAATACCAACGTAGGAAAGTAGTTTAATTTATAATTGAATCGCTTAGCCGTTCTAATAATTAACTACATTCTTACTTGGGATGTAGTTTTTTTAGGAGGACATAACTTGTTATTTTCAGAAGAATTAAAAGTTAGTGCACAACCAATTATTGAAGATATTTATAATGATTCATTTATACAAGAAATGTTAAATGGAACGATATCTTCCGATGCTACAAAATTTTATTTAAGAGCAGATGCTTCGTACTTGAAGGAATTCGCTAATTTATATGCATTACTCATCCCTAAGATGGGAGAGTTAGAAGATGTAAAATTTTTAGTTGAGCAAATACAATTCATCGTTGATGGTGAAGTCGAAGCACATGAAATATTAGCCAATTATGTAAATGAGCCTTACAATGAAATAGTACAAGAAAAAGTATGGCCACCGAGTGGGGACCATTATATTAAACATATGTATTTTAATGCTTTTGCAAAAGAAAATGGAGCCTATACTATTGCTGCTATGGCGCCTTGCCCTTATGTGTATCAAGTAATAGGGAAACGTGCGTTACAAGACGATAATTTAAATAAAAATTCAATTCTAGCAAAGTGGTTCGAATTTTATAGTATTGAAATGGACGAACTAGTTCGTGTTTTTGACGATTTAATGAATAAATTGACACAAAATTGTACGACCAAAGAAAAAGAAGATATAAAAGACTGTTTCTTACAAAGTACCGTACACGAACAAAAATTCTTTAATATGTCATTTATACAAGAGGAATGGTCTTATGGAGGAGATAATAATGAATAAACCAAAAATTGCTTTAACTATCGCAGGAACTGATCCAACCGGTGGTGCTGGTGTAATGGCAGATTTAAAATCATTTCATGCTTGTGGCGTCTATGGTATGGCAGCAGTTACAAGTATAGTAGCTCAGAATACGAAAGGCGTCCAACATATCCACAACATAGAGACAAGTTGGTTAGCTGAGCAATTAGAAAGTATATTTGATGATGAATTACCTCATGGTTTAAAAACAGGAATGATTGCGTCCAAAGAAATGATGGAACTCATCCAGTATTATTTAAAAGCATATTCTGATATACCTTATGTAATTGACCCAGTGATGTTAGCAAAAAGTGGTGATTCATTGATGGATGATGATGCAAAAGCAGATTTACAGAATATATTATTGCCTTATGCTACAGTTGCTACACCAAATTTACCTGAAGCAGAAGAAATTACTGGATTAACAATTAAAGATGAAACAGATATATTTAAGGCGGGGCGTATTTTCATTAATGAAATAGGTAGTAAAGGTGTTGTAATTAAAGGCGGTCATTCAGAAGATTTGAATTACGCGAAAGATTATTTGTTTACGCAAGAAGACGTGTATACTTTTGAAGAGCCGCGCTTTAAAACAAAACATACGCATGGTACAGGTTGTACTTTTTCTGCAGTGATTACAGCTGAATTAGCAAAAGGTAAATCGATATATGACGCAGTTAAAAAAGCAAAACACTTTATTTCTTTAAGTATCAAACATACACCAGAAATAGGTCAGGGAAGAGGCCCTGTTAACCATTTTGCATATATGAAAGAGGTAGGACTAGATGATGAATAGTTTAGAAGCAATTAGAAATAATAATCCATTAATTATTTGTTATACCAATGATGTTGTCAAAAACTTTACTGCAAATGGTTTATTAAGTTTGGGGGCTAGCCCAGCGATGAGTGAGGCACCAGAAGAAGCATTGGATATGTTAACACATGCGAATGCTTTACTTATCAACATTGGCACTTTAACAAAAGGAAGAGAAGCAGATGTTTTTAAGATAGCAAAGACAGCTAATGAACTAGGAACACCAATTGTTTTTGATCCTGTTGCTGTAGGCGCTTCACAATATCGCAAAGAATTTTGTAAGTCATTTTTATCAGAAATAAAAGTAGCAGTCATTAAAGGAAATGCATCAGAAATTTTAACTTTAATCGATAGTGATACACAGATGAAGGGCACTGACAGTGACATGAATTTAGATGCAGTAGAAATAGCAGAACAAGCTCATTTACAATACGAAGCTTCGATTGTTATTACAGGTGAAGTTGACGTAGTTGCCCATGAAAATAAAATAGAGAAGCTAGCAAATGGTTCGCCAATGTTAGCAAAAGTAACTGGGGCAGGATGTTTGTTAGGTGCTGTAGTTGCAAGCTTTTTAGAACCTAAAACTTTGCCTCAATTAGAGCAACTTGTCGAAGCTGTATCAATATATAATATTGCTGCGGAAAAAGCAGAATCTTTATCTAGCAGTAAAGGTCCTGGCACATTTGCAGTTGAACTATTAAACGCATTATATAAAATAAGTTATGATGACTATTTGAAACTTAACCATAGACAAGAGGTGCTGTGATGTTTGATAAGCAAAATCTGAAACTTTATTTTATTTGCGGTACTCAAGATATTCCAGAGGGTGAATCAATTGTAAAGATTGTCACTGAAGCATTAGAAGCGGGAATAACAATGTTCCAGTTTAGAGAAAAAGGAGACACTGCATTAACAGGTGATGACAAGGTAAACTTAGCCAAACAATTACTTATAATGTGTCGTCAATATAATGTACCTTTTATAGTAAATGATGATGTAGATTTAGCAAAAGAAATTAATGCTGATGGAATACACGTCGGTCAAAATGATTTAGAAGTTAATACATTCGCTAAAGCATTTACAGAAAAAATTATTGGACTTAGTGTAGGAGATATTGATGAATATTACGCTTCTGATTTGGAAAATGTCGATTATATTGGTGTTGGTCCCATGTATGCTACAACGTCAAAAGATGATGCTAATCTACCAGTTGGGCCTGAGATGATTGCACGACTTAGAAATCATATTAAGGACTTTCCTGTTGTTGCCATTGGTGGCATTAATTTAGATAATGCTCAATTAGTAATGCAGGGTGGAGCGAATGGTATATCAATTATTTCAGCAATTGCAAAAAGTAAGAATGTAAGGGACACAGTGAGACAATTTTTACAAACTGTTGAATAATGTATAAATATTTCTTTTTTTGTTTTCTACTTCCCTTTGAGTATGATAAAATAAATTTTATGTGAATAAATCATTAGAGGTGGAAAAATGAAAAAGAAAGCGCTACTCCCTTTATTATTAGGTGTAATGGTCTTTTTGGCAGGTTGTGACTATTCCAAACCTGAAAATAGAGATGGGTTTTTCTATAATACGTTCGTAGAACCTATGGATAATGTCATACATTGGTTAGGAACTAGTTTTAATAATGACTATGGACTAGCGATTATTGTAATTGTGTTAGCGATGCGTATCATATTATTACCATTCATGTTATCAAATTATAAAAACAGCCATATGATGCGTGAAAAAATGAAAATTGCTAAACCGGATATTGACGCAGTTCAAGAAAAGGTTAAGCGTTCACGCACGCAAGAAGAAAAAATGGCTGCAAACCAAGAAATGATGGAAGTATATAAAAAATACGATATGAATCCGATGAAGAGTATGTTGGGTTGTTTACCGATCTTACTACAAATGCCTGTCATTATGGGGCTTTTCTTCGTATTAAAATATCCTTCAAGTGGTGGTTTCACTGAACACCCTAATTTCTTATGGTTTAATTTAGCCAAACCTGATATTTGGATTACAATTATTGCAGGTATCTTATACTTCTTACAAGCTTATGTTTCAAGTAAGAGTATGCCAAACGAACAACGTCAGATGGGTTATATGATGATGATTATTTCACCAATTATGATTGTGTGGATTTCATTAAGTTCTGCATCAGCATTAGGTCTATACTGGTCAGTCAGTGCGGCATTCTTAATTGTACAAACTCAAGTTGCGAATATGTACTATTCTAACCTTGCTAAAAAAGAAGTTGCACCGATGATTGAAGCTATGGAGAAAAATAAGGCTGAAGCCGCGGGTAAAGGTAAAAATACTCAAATTGCTTCTAAGAAAAAGAAAAAGAAATAAATGATTTCAAATTATAACTGAGTAAAATAATAAGTCGCCGTAGTTAATAACTACGGCGCTTTTCTATATTAAAACTATATTAAATATACCATTCATCGACAAATTGCTTAACAAATGTTTCCATATATTCATGACGTTGGAGTGCAAGTGATTTAGCAGTAGGTGTATGCATTAAATCTTTTAATTTAAATAACTTTTCATAAAAGTGTTTGATAGCTGAGGCAGGAAAATCATTATAATTTTCATTGTTTATTAAAGCATTGTGTTGACCTTCAACCCACATTGGTTCTCCAAAGTGTCCTGAAAATTGAAAAGTTCTTGCAATACCGATTGCACCAATCGCATCAAGTCTATCTGCATCTCGCACAATTTGGCCTTCTACAGACAAAGAAACATCGTCATTCTTTCCATTTTTATAACTCATATTTTCAATAATATGAAGAATGGCTTTTTGTTGATGAGTTGATAGTTGAAGTTGTTCTAAAAACTCTTTCAAATTACTCTTTGCTTGTATAGAACGTGTTAACTTTTCATCAACTGTATCATGCAATAAACTGGCTAATTGAATAATTAATAAATCCCCTGTGTGTTCTTCTTGTGCAATATATTTAGCCATGTTAGTTACACGCGTCACGTGAGCGATATCGTGACCGGTCGTATCATCCTTATGAAAGGTTTCCATATATATTTGAGCTGAATGTAAAATTTCAAGCTGATTCATGATAATCCTCTTTTCGTAGAAATAAAATTAATTTTACAGTGGTAATGTTAATGTATTACTTATCATTAAAAAAGGTCTAAAGTAATATTAAGTTTGATACATTACTTTAGACACGATTTGTTATTTTATAAAATAGGTGATAATAGTCTTGCTATACCTTCTTTAAATTTAATCCATAAACTTCTTTCTTTATAAAGTTCTTTTGTTAACTTATAAGATGATGTTAAATCTTTCTCAAAAGCAGCTTTTAGTTCTTTTGTTATAAATGTATCGTAAATAAAAGCATTGATTTCAAAGTTTAAAGTAAAACTACGATGATCCATATTTGTAGTACCTACACTGGCGACTTCGTCATCGATAAGCAGTGTTTTTGAATGTAAAAATCCATTGTTATAATGAAAAATATTTACGCCAGCATCTAATAGAGAAGCTACGTTATTGTAGGTCGCCCAATAAACAAAAGGATGATCGGGTTTATTAGGGATCATTATATTGACGTCAACGCCACCTAGAGCAGCTATTTTTACGGCATCTAAAAACGATTGATCTGGAATGAAATAAGGGGTTTGGATATGAATTGATTTTTTAGCTGAAGTAATCATTTTTAAATAACCATATTTAACTTGTTCCCATTCTTCATCTGGACCACTAGAAGCGATTTGAATACCAATCGTTCCACCAGAATCTACATCAGGAAAATAGCGTTCAGCATATTTTAAATTATCACGGGTTGATTGTACGTTCCAATCTAACATAAAGCGTAATTGGAGTGCATTGACTGCATCGCCTACGATACGTATATGCGTATCTCGCCAATAACCAAATTTTTTCTTCAAACCTAAATATTCATCACCCACGTTGAAACCACCAATGTAACCAATATGACCATCGATAATAACTAATTTTCTGTGATTTCGATTATTTACTCTTAAATTAATTAATGGCAATTTAGAAGGGAAGAATGCTTCAACTTTTCCACCTTTTTCTCGAAATGATTTGAAGTCTTTAAGTGACAAGGTTCGTGAGCCCATATCATCATAAAGCATTTTCACTTCTAAGCCTTGTTCAAGTTTTTGTTCTAGCGCTGTTAAAATACGTTTTCCTAATGTGTCGTTCCTGAAAATATAATATTGAATGTGAATATAATCTTCAGCATTATTTATATCTTCTATAAGTGCATCAAACTTTTCTTTGCCATTCGTAAAGATACTAACTTCATTATCTGTAGTTAAGAAAGCTGCATTATTATATAATAACATTTGAACCATATCTTTAAATTTAACTATTTGATGATTACCTTTTGAAAAATCGTCGTTTTTTAAGGCTTCTAATTGTTCCTTCACAATCATTTCAATACCGATCTTATCTTCTTCATCTAAACTGAAGATGTGGTCACGTTGTATTTGTCTGCCAAATAATAGATAGATGATAAAACCTAATAATGGTACGAAAACAAGAACTAAAAGCCATGCCCAAACTGAGCCGGCTGAGCGTCGCTCCATAAAAATAATTGTGAAAGCAAAGATTAGGTTTAATAGAAAAGAACCAATAAAGATAACATTAAGGATGACGTTGGTGTGATTATAAGCCAAGGAAATTATATCTATCATATTAAACCCCCAGAATGCGATTCCATTATTTTGAATTACTAAAAATTCCTCATTATTGTAACATGAATAGATTGTTTTATCATTTGACTTATACCTGTAAGGGGTATATCATTTAGTTGAAATGATAAGAAAGGGTGTAAGTTATGACTGACGCACAAAAAGCGCATCACTCAGAACAAACTAAATCTAATTTGAAGTCTAGACTCAACCGTATAGAAGGTCAGGTTAGAGCAATTAATCGTATGGTAGACGAAGATGTATATTGTGACGATGTACTTACACAAATTAGAGCTACCCGTTCAGCTTTAAACAGCGTCGCTACAAAATTACTTGACCATCATATGAAAAGTTGCATTATGGATAAAGTTGATGAGGGCCAAAAAGAAGAAGCGATGGAAGAACTATTAGTCACATTCCAAAAATTAATGAAAGATTAGTAAGGTGATCACAGTGCAAATACAAAATATCTATATTACTGGTATAAAGAATGAAACCGAGCAAAAGCAAATTGAGCAACGCCTTACACATATAATTGGTGTGAAACGAGTTACTATATCAGTAGAAGACTATAACGGAAAAATTGAAATTCAATTCGAAACACCTGCCAGTTTAAACAATCTAGAAAAAGAAGTATATGATTTAGGTTATACTATTTTATAGTGCCTCGATTCATCATCATTTTATTCAAAAATATAATACTTTGAAAAAATCACTTATTATAGTGTGCTATTACAATTAAAACAACTAAATATTTGAAATTAATTAAAAAAGTTTAGATATAATGTAGTATTAAGTAATTAAATAGGGTAAGATATAATGTAAGCAATTAATTTAGGGGTGATGATATGAGTAAAGATAACGAAAAGATTCAAAATGTAGTTAAACTATTATCATCATTAGGGGTAAACATAAAGAAAACTAAATCAAGATTAGAAGTTATGCATACTTTGCCAACTACTGTGAAAACCGCTAACGAGTTGAAATAGGAAAGTTACCCAATGAAACGATTAGAGTAATGGGCTCTAGTCGTTTTTTGCTTTATTATTAAATAGTAATTCAAAAAATTATCATAAAAAGACCTGCTACTTTCGTATAGATGAAAGTAGCAGGTCTTTTTTATACAGTTAAATTACTTAGATGCTGTCCCTCTATGTTGTTTATCAGGTGAATATTGCTTAGGTTGATGATATGTGATAGACAACAATACGCCAACACCACACATCAAGCTCCAAAGTGAACTACCACCATAACTTATAAATGGTAGTGGGATACCAGTAATAGGTAATAACTGAATTGTCATGCCTATATTTTGTAACACATGGAATAAAATAAGTGATGTGTAGCCAATGATAAATAGTTTACTAAACGGAGCCTCTATATTAGTTGCTAGTCTTACTAAATGGAACATAAACGCCAAGAATATTAATATTAAAATAACAGAACCGATAAAGCCAAATTCTTCACCGACAACTGAAAATATAAAATCCGTGTGATTCTCAGGTATATAAACTTCACCTTGGTTAAATCCTTTACCAAATAGTTTTCCAGACCCAATAGCTTTAAGTGATTCTGTTAAATGATAGCCATCACCACTACTATACGTGTAGGGGTCGAGCCATGAGTTAATTCGTCCAAGTTGATATGTTTTGATGCCTAAACTATTTTCAATTAAAGCCGGTTTGTATAAGATGGACAAAATAATACTCGTTCCGAAAATAATGATTGTAATAAATAATGGAGCGAGTATCTTCCACGAGATACCACTTACTATAATCACACCGACAATAATGGCACAAATCACAAGCGTCGTACCTAAATCATTTTGTAATAAGATAAGTCCCATAGGTATAATAGAAATACCTGCAATTTTCATAAGTAGTTTAAAATCTGTATCTAATGATTTATTGAAAGTAAATTGGTTATGTTTTGTAACAATTTTAGCAAGCGCTAAAATCAATACGATTTTCATAAATTCTGAAGGTTGTACACTAATCGGGCCTAATTTATACCAACTTTTCGCACCATTTATAATTGGCGTGAATGGTGTCTCTGGGATAACAATTAATATAAATAAAGTAGCACAGAGAAGAAAATACAATAAGTATGTATATTTCATAAGTTTCTTAGGTGAAACTAGCATAATGAGAAATGCAATAAATCCACCAAAGATATAATATAAAATTTGTCGGATACTGAAATTAGCGCTATATTGGTCGCCACCCATAGCTGAATTGATGATTGTTACACTAATAATTGCTAACAATACGAGGATGCCCACTAAAATCCAGTCGACCCGCCGTATCCAATGATTATTTTTTAATTGACGTGAAGTACTCATTTCTTACTCCTTTGAAAAACGTAGTTTACTTTAGTTTTGTATTATATATAATTTTACCTAACTTTAATACATATTGCTAGAAGTAGGGTGTTAAATTGAAAAATTATATTAAGAAAGTTTCAAATTTATAACTTCCAGATAAGACTTTTAATATGTTGTAAAGTGCCATATACTAAATTGAAAAATAAAATATTTTTATACTACTTAACAAATGCAAAAAAATATTAAATCGTGATATGATGTAGTTTAAGAATTGTATATGGAGGCTAAAATATGGCTAAAGAAAATGTATGTATCGTATACGGAGGAAAAAGTGCGGAACACGATGTTTCAATATTAACAGCACAGAATGTCTTAAATGCGATTGATAAAGATCAATACCAAATAGACATCATTTACATAACAAATGAAGGTGACTGGAAAAAGAAAGAAAATATCGTCGACACTATTAATGAAATAGACACTTTACGTTTAACAGATGTTGCTGCCGGTGAAATTTCTCAACTACTTAGTGTAGGTAGTACAGGGAACGCTTATAGCGCAGTATTCCCACTATTACATGGACCGAATGGTGAAGATGGTACAATTCAAGGTTTATTTGAAGTATTAGACATCCCCTATGTAGGTAACGGTGTTTTAGCTGCCTCAAGTTCGATGGATAAACTTGTTATGAAACAATTATTTGCGCACAGAGGTCTACCTCAATTGCCGTATGTGAGCTTTTTAAGAAGCGAATATGACAAATATGAAAGTAATATTTTGAAGCTCGTACATGATAAGTTAGAATATCCAGTGTTTGTTAAACCAGCAAACTTAGGTTCTAGCGTTGGTATTAGTAAATGTAATAATGAAGACGAATTAAAAAAGGGTATTGAAGAAGCTTTCCAATTTGATCGTAAATTAGTGATAGAACAAGGTATTGTTGCTAGAGAAATAGAAGTAGCTGTACTTGGTAATGACTATCCTGAAACGACTGCTCCAGGTGAAGTAATTAAAGATGTAGCATTCTATGATTATAAAGCAAAATATAAAGATGGGAAAATTAAATTAGATATCCCAGCTGATCTAGATGAAGAAGTACAAACAACATTAAGAAATATGGCAATCGAGGCTTTTAAAGCAACAGATTGTTCCGGCTTATTACGGGCTGATTTCTTTGTCACAGAAGATAACCAAATCTTTATTAATGAGACAAATGCTATGCCAGGATTTACTGCGTACAGTATGTATCCACGATTATGGGAAAATATGGGAATATCATATGCCGAATTAGTCCAAAAATTAATCGAATTAGCGAAAGAAAAACACGAAGACAAGAAACAAAATAAATACAAAATTGATTGAGGCGAATAAATAATGATTGAAGTAACTTTAAAACAAATTAAAGAATGGATTCCATGTGACATTGATAACGAATATTTAGATTACACGATTAAAGGTGTATCTATTGATTCACGTGTAATTAACAATCAAAATTTATTCATACCATTTAAAGGTGAAAATGTAGACGGACACAGGTACGTAGCACAAGCAATAAAAGACGGCGCTGGCGCAGCATTTTACCAAAAAGATGTGAGTTTAAACGAGAATGTCGATGGGCCAATAATATGGGTTGAAGATACTCTTAAAGCATTACAGCAATTATCTAAAGCATATTTAGATTTTGTTGGTCCGCAAGTAATAGCAGTAACTGGTTCAAATGGCAAAACGACTACCAAAGATATGATTGAAAGTGTTCTTAAACCACAATTTAAAGTGAAAAAAACGCAAGGAAACTATAACAATGAAATTGGTTTGCCTTTAACTATATTAGAATTAGATCAAGATACTGAGATTTCAATTCTTGAAATGGGTATGTCAGGTTTTAATGAAATCGAATTGTTATCAAAGCTTGCTGAACCTAATATAGCTGTGATTACAAATATAGGAGAATCACATATGCAAGATTTAGGTTCTAGAGAAGGTATCGCCCAAGCTAAAGCTGAAATAACACTAGGATTAAAATCGAATGGCGTGTTTATTTATGACGGCGATGAACCTTTATTAAAGCCACATGTAGCTAAAATAGTAGATGCAGATTTAGTTAGTATCGGTAAAGATAAAGCCAATACGCTAGTCTGTAATATAAAAGATGTGGAAAGTGCTGGTATCGCATTTATGGTTAATAATAAAGATAAATTTGAATTACCTATTCTAGGTGAACATAATATGAAGAATGCAACAATTGCTATAGCTGTCGGTCAAAGACTAGGCTTGAGTTACGAGACAATATATAATAACTTAAGAAAAGTAGAATTGACAGGTATGAGAATGGAACAACATTATACAGAGGACCGTCAATTAATAATTAATGATGCATACAATGCTAGTCCCACAAGTATGAAAGCAGCGATTGACACACTTTCAATTATGAAAGGTAGAAAAATTCTCATACTTGGAGATGTATTAGAATTAGGCTCTGACAGCCAAAGTATGCATGAAAAAGTAGGGGAATATTTAGATAATAAAGCAATCGATACATTGTTTACCATTGGGCAAGAATCTAAATATATATTTAACAAAGGTAAAGCTTATGTCACTCAAGCAGAACACTTTGAAGATAAATCACTATTAATAAAAATGCTAAAAGACTATGTGCAACCTGAAGATAAAATTTTAATTAAAGGCTCTCGAGGCATGAAACTAGAAGAAGTTGTAGAATCTTTGATTTAAATAATAGCAACAAGACTTTACTGGTGGTTAGTATCCTATTGGAGACTAATTGCCAGTTTTATTTTTGAAAAATAAAGGACCTAATGAAAAAAATTTAATAATGACAAAAAGTAGAAAGTATAAAAGTGTTACATTAATATTTGAATGACAATATAATGGTTTGAATAATCGAATAGTAATAATTAGTCATTAATTAATGTTAAATATTATTTACGATATACGTTTAATAAAATGTTAGTAAGGTGGAACTTATTAATAAAGTATTCAGTCAATTAACAGAATAAATAAATTAATAAATTTTTTTAGAGACTATTAACGGAATTTGTAGAATAAAATTAACCGCTTACAACCTATATATTTCGGCGTTTTTATTAATTTAGTAGATTTTAAACGTTCTGAATTATCTTATTTAATCAAATTTGGTTTATTGCGATTATATACTTGAGGTGGTACTATTAAGAAGTTGAAGAAACTTAAGTGAACATATATGTATATAAATACAGATAAATAAAGGAGAATTATATTGCAAAAATTTAAAGAATTAGGGATCTCAGATAAGATGGCAGAAACCCTAGCATCAATGGGGTTCGATGACGCCACTCCTATACAAAAAGAGAGTATCCCACTTGCTTTAGAAGGCAAGGATGTTCTTGGGCAAGCGCAAACTGGTACAGGTAAAACCGGTGCGTTTGGTATTCCACTAGTTGAAAAAGTGGCAAACCGAGAAGGTGTACAATCATTAATCCTTGCGCCGACAAGAGAATTAGCAATGCAAGTAGCAGAATCATTAAGAGAATTTGCTAAAGGTCAAAATGTACAAATCGTTACAGTATTTGGTGGTATGCCAATAGATCGTCAAATCAAATCTCTGAAAAAAGGACCACAAATCGTTGTAGGTACGCCAGGTCGTGTAATTGACCATTTAAATCGTCGTACATTAAAAACAAATGATATCCACACACTTATATTAGATGAAGCGGATGAAATGATGAACATGGGCTTCATTGATGATATGAAATTTATCATGGATAAAATTCCAGCTGCACAACGTCAAACAATGTTGTTCTCAGCTACGATGCCAAAAGCAATCCAAACATTAGTTCAACAATTCATGAAATCACCAGTTATTGTCAAAACGATGAATAACGAAATGTCAGACCCACAAATCGAAGAATATTATACAATCGTAAAAGAATTAGAAAAATTTGATACATTTACGAATTTCTTAGATGTACATCAACCAGAATTAGCTATTGTATTTGGACGTACAAAACGTCGTGTAGATGAATTAACAAGCGCGCTAATCTCTAAAGGATATAAAGCAGAAGGTTTACATGGTGACATTACTCAAGCAAAACGTTTAGAAGTATTAAAAAAATTCAAAAATGATCAATTAGACATCTTAGTTGCAACTGATGTAGCAGCAAGAGGATTAGATATCTCTGGTGTAAGTCATGTTTATAACTTTGACATTCCTCAAGATACAGAAAGTTACACTCACAGAATTGGCCGTACAGGTCGTGCTGGTAAAAAAGGTGTAGCAATAACATTTGTGAACCCAATTGAAATGGATTACATCCGCCAAATTGAGCAAGCAAACAAGAGACAAATGACAGCTTTAAGACCACCACATCGCAAAGAAGTGCTTAAAGCACGTGAGAGTGACATTAAAGGTAAAGTTCAAAAGTGGATGTCTAGAGAAAACGAACCGAGATTACAACGTATAGCTTCGGAGCTTATCGAAGAATATAGTGATGTAGAATTGGTTGCTTCATTATTACAAGAATTGGTTGAGTCAAATGACGAAGTTGAAGTTCAATTAACATTTGAAAAACCATTATCTCGTGGTAAAGGACGTCATGGTAAAGGACCAAAACGTGGCGGTCATAACAACAATAAACGTGGTAATAAATTCGATAACAAAAATCGTCGTTCAAAAGGCGGATTCAACAATAAGAAGAACGAAAGATCTTCTGATAGAAAAAACAATAAGAAATCAATGAAAGGTCGCACGTTCGCTGACCATAAAAAATAAAATACTTTATCATATATGAAATTTAGGTTTAATCATTCCACTAACGTGGAATGATTTTTTTTGCGCTATTTTAAATGAAATATTACATATTTAAATTATGTTAAAATATTACGGGCAATATATTATAAAGTATAATGAATTTGAAAGCGTTTTAAATATAGGATGATATGATTATAATTGCTATGTTATAATAAAATGAAAACTGAATGAAGGAGTGAAACTATGACTAACGACCAACTATATAAAAGAAGTCCTCATCAAGCTATAAAGTATTACTATATTATAGAAGGACTCAACTTTATTTTTAGTTTGATCGTCTCGGTTATTTTAATTGTTTTATGGAACCAATTTAATTGGTGGTATTTTATTATTTATTTAATCGTAGCCTTTATTGTATTTGATTTTTTGAAATTTTTAGTTAAACCGTGGGTTAAATACAAATATACATATTTTAAAATCGAAGGGGACTATATAGAACTCAAATATGACTTCTTCTTTAAGTCTAAAAATCTAGTGAAGTTAGAGCGAACACAATTTATTCAAAGACGTAATAACCCACTTTCCAAAAAGTTTGGCTTGTCTAAAATAGATTTAATTACCGCTGGTCATAAAGTCAGCTTTCCGGTGATGTTTATTGATGATGCAGCATCGTTCGAAATACAAGTACTCAACTATTTGAGAGGGGCTGATTTTGATGTATAATCCTCAAAAGTTACATCCTATATCTTATATCACGGGTATTATTGAAGCTATCAAACAGAATATCTTTTTAATTATTATATTCTTAGTATTTAATATCAGGGATTTTGATTTTACCAATTTAACTTCTTATATCTTTCCCTCTATTGTATTTGTCTTCTTTTTAATCTCATTTGTTGGACAAGTGTTAAGGGTATATAACACAACTTATTGGATTGACAATGATCATTTTATATTGGCCACGGGTGTATTCACTAAGGAAAGAAAAGAATTAAATATACGTCGCATACAAACTTTAGATACATCCCAAGGTATTATCAACCAAATTGTTGGCGGTGTGAAATTACAAATCAAAACACCAAGTGATGGTATTGATTTGGATACAGTATCTAAGGTACAAAGCGAATTCATTCAGAAAACGATTAAAGAAAAGCAACAAGAATTAACTAATAAAAATGAAACGTTAAATTTTAATGAATCACATATGGAAGGTGAGCAACAAGAAACGCTTGAACAAGTAGCTAAACCAGTACATTTATTTAAACTTAACTTTAAAGAACTTTTATTAATGGCATTAACAAGTGGGGCAATCGGCGTAGCATTTGCTACTCTATCGCCTATCATTGGTTCTTTTTCTGAAGTGATACCGTGGGAATGGATTACAGGTAGATTTGCACAAATATCACAAGCAATCTTTTTCGTAGTAATGATTATTGTGAGTGTTATGATTGTCGCAAGTTATATTATAGGTACAGTGATTGTAATTATAAAAAACTATAACTATACAGTGCTCCAAAATGATAATCAGTTGAACATAAAATACGGTTTGTTTAATGTGAAAAGCATTACAGTACCTACAGATAGGGTTCAGGCAGTGGTAGAGAAACAGTCTTTTTTAAGAAAACTGTTAGGCTATACTTCTATTCAATTTATTATTACTAGCGATATGAATAAGGTTGATAACGAAGATGTTGCACTGGATGGCAATGTGATGATTTTACCTTTTATTAAGCGAAAAAAAGCATTTAATATCATCAAAACGCTTATTCCAAGCATGACTTTTCAAACTGCTGACAAAGGTATGCCATGGAGAGGATACCATAGACATTTTTGGAGAGAAGCATTGATACTGCTTGTAATTTCAGCTGTTGTCAATTATTTTTGGTTACCATGGTCATTTTTAATTGCTTGTTTTATCATTTTGTTACTTATGTGTCACAGTTTATTAGTTATCAAATCATCGGGACTGAAATTACACAATGATGAACTTGTAATACACAATGTTACAGCATTTGGATTTAAAAATACTTATTTCAAACATGATAAAATATTAGGTATGGAAATTAAGAGAAATCCATTTTTAATAAACAGTGAATTAGGTAATTTTAATTTTATTTTAGCTAAAGCTGCTGGCAAGGAAACAACGGGGTTGCAATTTAGTGATTATAAAGAAGTTAAAACACTACAAAAATGGTATTTGAGAGGTGAGCATTATGAATGATTATAATTATATGCATCCATCTGGAAAAACAGTTATGCGCCTCTCGACATATATAACGTCTACTATATTACTTTTAATTTTAACAACTCTATATATAGTTAATACATTATGGTTGAAATGGCTCGAATCAGATACGATGATATGGATAATTGCAGTTGGTCTTATTATTATTTTAATAAATTTATTAATCGGTGTTGTGATTATACCTGTTTATAGGTATAAAATTTTCAGATATAAATTAAAAGAAAATGAAATTATGATAAGAAATGGCTTGTGGTTTGTATCAGTGGTTAATATCCCATTATTTAGAATCCAAAATGTGGATACACACGAAGGTATTTTAATGCGAAAATATAAATTAGCAAGTCTAACGTTATCTACAGCAGGGGGCAACACAGAAATTAAACTCATCAACAAAGATACTGCTACTGCATTAAAATATAAAATAAGAAACGTAAATACAATAAATGAACCATTCAACGATGAAAATCTATTAGAAGAACATCAGCAAGATGATTAAGATAAAGAATAGTATGTTAATGAAATGAGATTAAGGAGAGTTTTATGATACATGGTGTAGGTGTGGATTTAATAGAAATATCTAGGATAAAGACACTTTATAAAAGACAAGAGAAATTGTTAGACCGCGTGTTAACAGCGAATGAACAACAAAAGTTTAGCAGCTTTCAAAATGATCAACGTAAAATGGAGTTTCTTGCAGGTAGATTTGCTTGCAAGGAAGCTTTTAGTAAAGCTTTGGGTACTGGATTGGGAAAAGTAATTGCTTTTAAAGATATAGATTGCTTTAATGATACGAACGGAAAACCTTGTATAAACTATGAAGGTTTTAAAGTTCATGTAAGTATCACGCATACGGAACATTATGCTATGAGTCAAGTTATTTTAGAAGTGAGATGATTATATTTTTTAAGCTTATTAGTTTGTTTAATTTGGCTATCCATTTCTTATTGTTATAAAATTACATTAATATACGAATCGAAAGAATTTAATTATTAAAATAGGAGGTACGTGCTTAATGTCTGATAAGTATTATAGATCGACGTACTTGAATGTAGATTTAAAAGCTGTAGTGTCCAATTTTCAAGTATTCCAAACATTACATCCAAATAAAACAGTGATACCCGTAGTTAAAGCAAACGGTTACGGTCTAGGTAGTATAAATGTTGCACGACAATTAATGGTACATGGCGCTGAATTTTTTGCAGTTGCAACATTGGATGAGGCTATTGAACTTCGCATGCATGGTATCAATGCCAAAATACTTGTGTTAGGTGTAATACCAACATATAACATAAATAAAGCTATACAACACCGAGTAGCTATTACAGTGCCATCTAAAGCGTGGCTTGTTGAAGCATTAAACGAAATTGTGGATGACAATAAAAAGGACTTGTGGATACATGTTAAGCTTGACACTGGTATGGGCAGACTAGGAATTAAGGATGTAGAAGAATATAAAGAAGTAATTGATTTGATCCATTCACACAAACACTTGATTTTCGAAGGTGTATTCACACATTTTGCATGTGCTGATGAACCTGGTGATTCGATGAATAAGCAACAAACATATTTTGAGGAAATTGTTGATCAAGTAGAAAAACCAAATTACATACATTCACAAAATTCAGCTGGCGCACTAATGAAAGATAGTCAATTTTGTAATACGGTAAGAATTGGTATATCTTTATATGGCTATTATCCATCAGAATACGTAAAAACTAAAGTGAAAGTACATTTAAAGCCAAGTGTGCAGTGGATTAGTGAAGTCGTACAAACTAAAGTATTACAAACAGGAGAATCCGTGAGTTATGGAAGTATATACACAGCAGAAAAGCCTATAAAAATAGGAATCATTCCAGTTGGATACGCAGATGGGTATCCTAGAATGATGACAGGATTTAACGTCAACGTGAACGGTCATCAATGTGAAGTCATAGGGAAAGTATGTATGGATCAAACAATAATTAAAATTCCAGATGAAATTCATACAGGTGATAAAGTTATTTTAATGGACCACCATAGTGATAATCAGCAATCAGCAGAAGCCTTAGGGCGCCAACAACAAACTATTAACTATGAAGTTTTGTGTAGGTTAAGTAGAAGGCTTCCTAGGATTTACCATGGGACTAAAGACTTAGAAATTCGTAATGAATTGCTAAAATAGTATAGTCACTTAATGTAAAATTTGTTATTATAAATCTAACAACGAATCTTAATATATTCTATTTTAGTCACATGGAGGTCTTTATTCATGGCAAGTTTTAACCAAAGCAGAAACAACCATAGTATAGAACAACTATTAAAAGAAGGCTATTCTCAAATGGCCGACTTGAATCTCTCCCTTGCAGCAGAAGCATTCCCATTTGAGTGTGAAGCTTGTGATTGCAATGAAGTCTACATCAGCTCTAAGAATAATAATGAATGATGAGAAGAGGAGACGTTTATTTAGCTGATTTATCACCAGTTCAAGGGTCTGAACAAGGGGGAATAAGACCTGTCGTTATCATACAAAATGATACTGGTAATAAATATAGTCCTACTGTAATTGTAGCTGCAATTACTGGTAGGATAAATAAAGCTAAAATACCAACACATGTTGAAATAGAAAAAAGTAAATATAAGCTTGATAAAGATTCTGTTATCTTGCTCGAGCAGATTAGAACTTTAGATAAAAATAGGCTAAAAGAAAAATTAACATATCTTTCTGATAAAAAAATGAAAGAAGTCAATATTGCCATTGATATAAGCTTAGGATTACATAACATTAGAAATAACAAATCCTAATTTTCAAAGAGTTAAAGTATAGCTAATAAAATAGTGAATAATAGTCATTATTTCTCTATAACATGTAATTACCACTTAATTATCAATATAATTGGGTATGAAATATTATGGATTTTATGTTGGTGGTTTAATACCTTTGAATAGGATGTTTAAGTTGAAGAGCTTTAGGTTAACCTAAAGCTTTTTTAGGTATTTGAAGCAAATTTATCATAATAAAACAAGAGAAAAAAGTCTGAACGCTTTTAAATAGCCAAACAGCATGTTTGCGTACAAACATAAAACATTGAAATATATTATAACCGATGTATGCGGTTTATATTTGTATTTTTAGGAGGAATTACTGCATGGAAGAATTCAAAAATCAATATAAAGCGCTAATCGACGAAAGTTTACACGCTTCAGATACGACAGATTTATTGAAGAAATGTGAAAGCTTTACCGATGAAGTGATAAAAAGAGATTTATTACCAGAAGATATAGTCGAAATTCATAGAGATTATGTGCAAGTATTAAACTTAAATGAAGCTCAAATCTTAGAAACCTTTAATGTTCTTAAAGAAATTGTGAAAGGGTTTGGCTATAGTTATCGAGATTATAAACAATTAGTAAATCGTCTCCAGTACCACGATAAAGAAATAGATTTAGCCTCTCGTTTACAGCAAACAATGCTTAAAACTAATATTCCTCAATTTGACAGCATACAAATTGGCGTTATATCTGTAGCAGCTCAGAAAGTAAGTGGTGATTACTTCAATTTAATTGATCATAAAGATGGCACGATGAGCTTTGCAGTGGCAGACGTTATTGGTAAGGGTATACCTGCTGCACTTGCAATGAGCATGATAAAATTTGGTATGGATTCTTATGGGCACTCTCAACTTCCGAGTGATGGTTTAAAACGACTTAATCGGGTAGTAGAAAAGAACGTCAACCAGAATATGTTTGTCACTATGTTTTATGGACTATATGAAGAATTGAACCATTTATTATATTGTAGTTCTGCAGGACACGAACCAGGATATATATATAGAGCAGAGACTGAAGAATTTGAAGAAATAAGCGTTAGAGGTAGAGTCTTAGGAGTAAGCCAACAAACCAGATATAAACAACAAGAGATTCCTGTATATTTAGATGACCTAGTTATTATATTTACGGATGGTGTTACAGAAGTAAGAAATAAAGCAGGCGATTTCTTAGATAAAAATCATCTTTTAACGATGATACACAAATATAAACACATGCATCCACAAGATATTGTTCAGCTTTTATATGAAGCGATATTGAAAATACAAAACCCAGATAAAAGAGATGATTTAACGATTCTAATTATAAAGAGAGTTAATTAGATTTAACATAAGTTAGGGTTAAGTTATTTAATTTAAGGGTAAGAAAATTATTATGAGACTATAATTAGGAGTGTAATGTTATGAATCTTAATATTGAAACAGTAACACATGATACTCATTACGAAGTTAAAGTTGGAGGAGAGCTTGATGTGTATACTGTTCCAGAACTAGAAGAAGTCTTAGTTCCAATGAGACAAGAAGGAACTCATGATCTATATGTAAATTTAGAAAATGTAAGTTATATGGATTCGACAGGTTTAGGATTATTCGTAGGTACTTTAAAAGCGTTAAACCAACATGATAAAGAATTATATATACTAGGTGTTTCAGATCGAATAAGTAGACTATTCGATATAACTGGGTTAAAAGATTTGATGCATGTTAATGAAGGAACGGAGGTCGAATAACATGCAACATAAACAAGATTACATTGAAATGCGTTTACCAGCATCTGCGGAATATGTGAGTTTGATACGTTTAACATTGTCAGGCGTTTTTTCACGTGTAGGTGCTTCTTATGATGACATAGAAGACGCGAAGATTGCCGTAAGCGAAGCAGTAACGAACGCAGTGAAACATGCATACAAAGATGACCCAGAAGATGTTGGAATGATTAATCTTTGTTTTGAAATTTTTGATGATAAAATCAAGATTATAATTTCAGATCAAGGTGAAAGTTTTGATTATGAAGAGACGAAAGCGCAATTAGGTCCGTATCAAGAAAATGAAAATATAGATTTCCTAAGAGAAGGCGGTCTTGGTCTGTTTTTAATTGAATCTTTAATGGATGAAGTTACAGTTGATAAAAAATCAGGCGTAACAATCAGTATGATAAAGTATATTAAAAAAGAGCAGGTGCGAAATGATGGCGAAAGAGTCGAAATCAGTTAATGATGTATCACCTGAACAAATTAACCAATGGATAATGCAGCACCAACATGAAGAAGATAAAGGTGCTCAAGATAAACTTGTGAGACATTATAGAAAGTTAATCGAATCATTGGCTTATAAGTATTCGAAAGGTCAATCTCATCACGAAGACCTCGTTCAGGTCGGTATGGTTGGTTTAATCGGAGCAATAAATCGGTTTGACTTATCCTTTGATAGAAAGTTTGAAGCCTTTTTAGTACCAACTGTTATCGGCGAAATTAAACGTTACTTACGTGATAAAACATGGAGTGTCCATGTACCTAGACGAATCAAAGAAATTGGGCCACGTATCAAAAAAGTAACAGATGAACTAACAAATGAATTAGAACGCTCACCTTCAATCTCGGAAATTGCCCAGCGTCTTGAAGTGAATGAAGAAGATGTTCTCGAAGCAATGGAAATGGGTCAAAGTTATAATGCTTTGAGCGTTGACCATTCAATTGAAGCAGATAAAGATGGATCAACTGTTACTTTGTTAGATATTATGGGACAACAAGATGATAACTATGATTTAACCGAAAAGCGTATGATATTGGAGAAAATTCTGCCGATATTAAACGAAAGAGAAAGACAAATTATCCAGTGCACCTTTATTGAAGGTTTAAGCCAAAAAGAAACGGGAGAAAGAATTGGATTAAGCCAAATGCACGTTTCAAGGTTACAAAGAACAGCAATTAAGAAATTACAAGAAGCAGCTAATCAATGATTGAAGAAAGTATAAGGCAGAGTTCCTAGTTATTTAGGAGCTCGCCTTATTTTTGTGTTACAGCATAAACAAATTAGAATTAAAGTGAAAGGCGATAATTGGAATAATTGTTACAATGAAATATGTTAAAATATTTAAGGAAGAAAAAAACAGAAGTAAATGAGCGGAGGATTCCATGGATAGTAATTTAATACAATCTATAAGAGAGAAATACAATTTCACAACTAAACAAATCAATTCAGTGTTATCACTATTAGAGGACAAGAACACTGTACCTTTTATTGCCCGATACAGAAAAGAGCAAACAGGTGGGCTAGATGAAGTTGAAATCAAACAAATAGATGATGAATATCAATATATGGTTAACCTTCAAAAAAGAAAAGAAGAAGTTATACATAGTATAGATGAACAAGGTTTATTAACTTCAGACTTGAAGAATGATATATTAAAGCAAACAAAATTACAACGTGTTGAAGATTTATATAGACCATTCAAACAAAAAAAGAAAACGAGAGCGACAGAAGCAAAGAGAAAAGGTTTAGAACCTTTTGCAAAATGGATCAAGCAAGTTCAATTAGACACAACTATTGAAACTAAGGCACAACAATTTCTGAATGAAGAGGTAGAAGATGTTGAAGCAGCTATTAAAGGAGCACAAGATATTATTGCGGAATCCATTTCTGATGCACCGAAATACAGAACTAAAATTCTTAAAGATACTTTTCAACATGGCAACATTATTACTCATAAGAAAAAGAATACCGAAGATGAAAAAGAAGTATTTTCAATGTATTACGATTATACAGAACCAGTAAAAAAAATAGCGAATCATAGAGTGTTAGCTGTGAATCGTGGAGAAAAAGAGAAAATTTTGTCTGTTAAATTAGAAATGGACACTCAAGGTATTGAAAATTATATACGAAAAAATGAAATTACTTCAAAGCATGATGGTGAATATATAATTGAAGCAGCCATTAAAGATAGTTTGAAACGACTTATCATGCCTTCAATTGAAAGAGAAGTAAGAGGTGACTTAACAGAAAAAGCTGAAAGTCATGCTATTGATGTATTCAGTGAAAATTTAAAAAATTTATTATTACAACCTCCAATGCAAGGTAAACAAATACTTGGTGTAGACCCTGCATTTAGAACAGGATGTAAGCTTGCAGTGATTAACCCATTTGGTACATTTGTTGCTAAGGGCGTTATGTATCCTCATCCACCAGTTAATAAAAAAAATGAGGCTGAAAATATATTCGTTAAATTTGTTAAAGATTATAATGTAGAACTTATAGCAATTGGAAATGGCACAGCTAGTCGTGAAACTGAACAGTTTGTTGCCTCTATGATTCAAGAACATAATTTGAATGTGCAGTTTATTATTGTAAACGAAGCGGGGGCTTCAGTGTATTCGGCATCAGAAATAGCTAGAACGGAATTTCCTGATTTCCAAGTTGAAGAACGTAGTGCAGTTTCAATTGGTAGAAGAGTACAAGACCCACTTAGTGAACTTGTGAAAATTGATCCTAAATCAATAGGTGTAGGTCAATATCAGCATGATGTGAACCAAAAAGCGTTAGAATCAGCGTTAACATTCGTTGTAGAAACTGCTGTGAACCAAGTTGGAGTAGATGTTAATACCGCATCTCGCTCACTACTGCAATATGTTTCTGGATTATCGCCTACAATTGCTCAAAATATAATTAATTATCGCGAAGAGAATGGAGCAATTAAGCACAATAAAGATATTGCTAAAGTTAAACGTTTGGGAGCCAAAACATTTGAACAAAGTATTGGCTTTTTAAGAATTGTCGATGGTGACGAACCGCTAGATAACACTTCTATTCATCCAGAAAGTTACAATGCTACATACGAATTATTAAGTGAAATCAATATGAAAGCAGAAGATTTAGGGAAAGCAAATCTAAGATTAGCGCTTAATCATTTAAATACAGAAGAGATGGCTGAAAAACTGAATGTAGGAGAACCTACATTAGAAGATATTATAAAATCATTGATTGCACCGAATAGAGATCCACGTGATCAGTTTGAAACACCTATATTAAAATCTGATGTTTTGTCGATTGAAGATTTATCAAAAAATATGAAATTAAGCGGAACAGTAAGAAATGTTGTAGATTTTGGTGCTTTTGTGGATATTGGTGTAAAACAAGATGGTTTAGTTCACGTATCTAAGCTATCTAAAAAATTTGTAAAAAACCCAATGGATATTGTTAGTGTTGGAGATATTGTAGATGTTTGGATATTAGATATTGATGATAAAAAAGGTAAAGTATCATTAACAATGATTGATCCGCATGGATAATGACGCTTTACAGCAATTAACAAAGACGATATCACACAAATACTTTAACCGGCCTTTTAAACATAGAGCTTATTTTAATAAAAGGTTAAAGACTACAGGAGGACGTTATTTATTACGTTCACATAATATTGAAATTAATAATAAGCAATATGTAAAATTTGGTAAAAAAGCAGTAATAGATATTATAAAACATGAGTTATGCCATTATCATTTGCATATACAGGGAAGAGGCTATCAGCACAAAGATAGAGATTTTAAGGCGCTGAGCAAGTTAACAGGAGCTCCAAGATATTGTGCTGCGACAGAAAAGTATGAAGATCGGGCAAATTATAATTATAAATGTAATACGTGCAATTCCGAATTTCTAAGAATTAGAAAAGTTAACACTAAAAAAATGGTTTGTGGTCGTTGTAAAGGTAAATTAATTCAACAAGATATTTCCAAATAAAAAATAATGAAGAAGCCGAGTTAAAACAATCAGACAAAGATTGGGTTAACTTGGTTTTTATTTTATAAAAACTGCGAATAATAATAGAAAATGCTTCAAATGAATCATTTAAAAAAGTATCATTTCACTATGAGTTTAAATAGAATCGAAAACGAGTCATTTTACTCATTTTTGTTTTGTTTTCGTGTTGACTATGATTAATATATATTATATGATAATAAACGTTGCGAAATTAATAGCAACTTATAGTTAAAAAGTTATTAACTTTGTTAAAATAACTTTAAAAACTTATTGACAATATATTAAATGTATATTACAATAATAAACGTTAACTTAATTAGTGACCGTTTTGCCGAGCGGCCGTGGCGGAATGGCAGACGCGCTAGGTTGAGGGCCTAGTGGGAGAAATCCCGTGGAGGTTCAAATCCTCTTGGCCGCATCGAAATATTACATATCAATTTAATAAGCGGGTGTAGTTTAATGGCAAAACCTCAGCCTTCCAAGCTGATGTTGTGGGTTCGATTCCCATCACCCGCTCCAATAGAAATATTAATGAACATTGAAAACTGAATCGCAATATGTCAACGTTAATTCCGAACGCAACATTAAATTGTTGGTTCAAAACAAGTGTTAACAATAACACAAATTAGTATTTTATGAGCTAATCAAAC
>Ga0079226_10000634_pt1 | contig 25405 bp, 24 predicted proteins | sample Poulit2014_FD_76345 | JGI IMG/M metagenome (GOLD analysis project Ga0079226, IMG submission 76345) | Agricultural soil microbial communities from Georgia to study Nitrogen management - Poultry litter 2014 | ecosystem: Environmental > Terrestrial > Soil > Agricultural land | place: USA: Georgia...
GTAACCCACCGGACGGGTATAGAAGCCAGAATATAGTGCTGCTAATGTGTGGAACACTTACACCGAATACTGCTGAGGTGCGATCGTGTTAGACGCCTATCCTATCCTGACGCTGCTACCGCCATTCGTTGCGATTGTCTTGGTGATCACAACGAAAAAGGTGTTGCCTTCCCTTGGTGCCGGCATCCTAGTGGCTGGACTGCTGATTGCAGATTTGAACCCGCTGAAAATGATCGTCTCCGTGTGGGAGGCAGTGCTTCGGCTTGTCTGGGACGAGGGGACGATCAACTGGTACACGATTTTGATCGTGGCGTTTTTGTTCCAGCTGGGAATTATCACGGCACTGGTGATGATGTCGGGTGGGGCATCGGCCTTCACCGAGTGGGCTGCCAAGCGCATTAAAACACGACGAGGCGCCCAAGTGCTGACCGGTTTGCTGGGCATGCTGATCTTCATCGATGACTACTTCAATGCTTTGGCCGTCGGACAGGTTGCCAGGCCGATCACGGACCGCTATCGGGTTTCGCGCGCCAAGTTGGCATATTTGATTGACTCCAGCTCCGCGCCCGTCGTGGTGCTGATGCCGTTATCCAGCTGGGGTGCAACCATTATGGGGATCATGGCCCCACTGCTTGCAGGATCGGCGCTCATGTTGACACAGGTTGAAGCATTCGTCCTATCTGCAGCGATGAACTACTATGCGATCGCAGCTCTGATTTTATTATGGCTAACCATTCTGCTGGGACTGGATTTCGGTAGTATGCGCTCCCAGGAGCGTCGTGCGGTACGCGGTGATGGTCTTTTTAACGAAAACGAAGAGACACCCGGCCAGTTGACCGATGACATGCCAAGCCATGAACCCGGTGCCATGCGTGCGTTGATTTTGCCCTTTGCGGTGCTGATCGTTGGCGTCGTTGCTGGGATGTATGTCTCCGGTGGGATCTTAGGTGGCGCCTGGGATGTGCTGACGATGCTTGCCGAAGCTGATGTCGCTATTGCCTTGAATGTGGGCGGAATAGCAGCCCTGATAATCGCGGCCTATTACTGCATTCATTACACAAAAGGCAATCCAGAGTTTAAACCGCGCACCAAGCGTCGCGGTGCCGTTCGCGGGGCACAATCGATGCTGCCAGCGGTATTGATCCTACTGTCAGCCTGGGTGCTTGCAGACCTTATCAGTGTGCTGGGCACCGGTGAATATCTCGCCTCGGTGGTAGATTCCTTGTCGATGCCGGCGGTCTGGTTGATACCGGTGCTCTTCGTCGTGGCCGCGGTAATGGCCTTTGCTACCGGTACATCATGGGGTGCATTTGGCATCCTATTGCCGTTGGCAGGTGAGATGATGAACGTGGTGGCCGGTGGCGATGAGTTACTGATCGCAAGCTTCGGTGCAGTGTTAGCCGGTGCGGTGTGGGGCGACCATAGTTCGCCGATTTCCGATACCACGATTCTGTCGAGTACCGGCGCCGCATGTTCGGTGGCCACCCACGTGTCAACCCAGTTGCCTTACGCGTTCGTCGGGGCCATCTCAGCCCTACTCGGCTACGTCATCTATGCACTCACCCAGAGCGGCATAGTCGGGCTGGCTACAACAGTTGGTCTAGTCGTGGTGATTTCACTGGTGATACGAAAACTTCGTCCGGTACTGGAAGAAGAGCAAGCTACCGTTGCACAACAGGTTAAAAGTTAGGCCGATTCGCGTGGGAAGCGGACGGAAAAATCCCGTGCGACGTCTTGCATAAAGGCGAATTCGACGCCGTCGTGCGATTCGATGTGATCAAAGAGCCGCTCTAGCATCAGTAGGTTTTGTGGGCGACCGGAAACATCGGGGTGAATGGTTATCGGGAAGACGGCGTAATCCATTTCCCGATAGACCCAGTCGAACTGATCTTTCCAAAGCTGTTCGATATCCCTTGGTGACACAAAACCGTGACTATTCGGGCTGGATTTGATGAACAACATTGGTGGTAGATCGTCCAGATACCAGGAGGCGGGGATTTCGATGAGATCAGTTTCATTTCCCCGGGTCAGCGGTTTCATCCATTCGCGGGCCGATTCTGCTGAGTAATCGATATTCGTCCAAGAGTCACCAACGCGAACATAGTAGGGGGTGTGGTCGTCGTGCATAAGAGAATGGTCATAAAGAAAACCGCGCTCTAGAAGAATTTCATTGGTAACCTTCGAAAATTCCCACCAGGGTGCCACATACCCTACGGGACGTTCACCGGTGCGCTGTTCGATGAGCTGGATGCAATAGTCCAGTACTTCAGTTTCTTGTTCACGCGTCATAGCAATGGGATTTTCATGCGAATACCCGTGGGCCCCAATCTCGTGACCGGCGGCGACGACCGCATCAAATTCGGCCGGGAACGTTTCAATGGAATGCCCCGGCCAGAACCAGGTGACCGGCATGTTGCGCCGCTGGGCAAGCTGCAAGAGCCGAGGTACGCCAACTTCACCGGCAAACAGCCCGCGGGAAATATCACCGGGGGATTCTTCGCCACCATACGATCCGAGCCAGCCACTGACAGCATCGACATCGATTCCAACAGAGACAAAAATTTTCTTAGCCATGACAACTCCTTCCAAGTTGCCTGCATACTATGCATCCGAGTGAATGTGACGCAAGACTTAAGAACAAGAGGTCACTGGCGTTGTGCGATCAACGTGCCGGTACGTAAGCCGAGCAGCATTTGCAACACGACCACAAGGCCCAAACCGAATAATGAAAGGGTGGCCGATGCGGTGACTTCCAGGCCGGCCCCGTAGGCGAAGGGGCCAATGGCTGCCAGGGCGACCCCGAGCGCTTGGGTAACGGCAGAAACTGATGCGGCATGCTCAGGTGAAGAAGCATAACGGACCACCTGGTCGTAGGAGACTCCCAGACATAGTCCCTGCGAGATGCCAAATAACAGCACGCTGATGAGTGCTCCCGCGGCACCTGTGGACAGTAGAACCCCAACGCCACCAATTGCACCCACCGGAGCCAGCGGAGCAAGCACTCGAGCATAACCACGGCGGATAAGCAGTGGCGCAATAAATGCGAACGGTATCGCCACGATATTAATAATGGCGGCGTGACTGCCTGCAGCACCAGAGCTCATACCATCCATGACCAGTGTGGTGGGTAGCCAAGTGGAGGTGGTGTAGAAGGTAATCGAAGTGATGCCCAGGTACAGGGCGATCTGCCAGACCCGGAAGTCAGCCACTGCGGTCCGGATGCCTGAGGTTTGTGGGCCGGGTTCGGGCGGCGTCGTCGTTGATGCTGAGAGGTTTATGCGGGTGTGGAGCAACCAGCACAGTAGGGCGATCACCGCGCAGCTGGACCATGTGGCCAGTGTGCCGCGCCACCCCAGCTCGGTGGTGTGCATGATGGGGATAGTCAGTCCGAGTGCCAGGGCCGGGCCGAGGCTTAGGGCCATCGAGTAGGTGCCGGTCAGGCGCGCTCGCAGGGCGGTGGTTTCGGCTGAGATGGCTGCCGGTAGTAGGACCGTGCCGACCGCGATACCCAGACCGAGCAACAGGGTGCCGATGAGCAGTGAAACGTCACCGGGTAGCGAGCGGATGCAGATTCCGGCGGCAATGGCGATTAGGGCCAGACCGATGACCCGGTTGCGGCCCAAATGGGTGGCGATCCAGGGGGCGATGGGTGCCACGACCAGAGTCATGGCCAGTGGCACGCTGGTGAGCAGGGAGAGAAGTGTTTCGCCGTATCCGGTGGTGGTGCGGATATCGGGCAGAAGCGGGCCCAGAGAGATGGTTGGAATGCGTAGGCTCAGGGCAGCCAGCAGGGTGGCAGCTATGCCGATAAATGTTGCACTTTTGGTCTGAGCCATGGTCAGCGATTCTAGCGGACGGTGCTGCCAAATCATCCAGAACTTTGAGCGTAGCTTATTTAGTTATTATAGAAACGACTGGGATCCCAAAAATCGGGAAGCATGCTATCGTTTTGCTCAGTTATGGACTGCGCGATAAGCTCGCCTACACCGCTAGCCATCTTGAACCCTGTGCCGGAAAAGCCAGTGGCTACGTGGACGGAGTCCGAGTCTGGTAGGCGTCCGACCAGAGCTTGTTTATCCGGAGTATATAGATCAGCAAGACACTCTTGACGTGATACTTGCGGGTAAATGTCATTGAAAAACCGATCCGCAGTTTCCTCTGATTCAGCTATTTCTTGAGGCGTTAAAGTATATGAATTATTGGGGAAGTCTTTGATGGGTTTAGCTCTACCATCAAGCGTCGCTTTAAAAGTCGAGCCATCTATGCTAGGGGCTCCATATGCGCTATGTGAGTTATCAATATGAGCGAAAATTGGAAAATTTGATGAATTATAACTCGTAGGATTGATTACTGGAAACCAGGTGAGTATCTCGCGTCTGGCCTCGAGTGCGGCCTGAAGTTCTCGCGGTAAGAGTTTAGTGGTGCCAAGCCCCGCGGCAATAACAGCTCGATCAGCCACGATTATTCCGGTTGACGTAGTTATAGTAACCCCATCGGGCTTTTCTTCGATGTTCACGGCCTTAGTTCCAGGTTTAGTAATGGCCCCATAGCGCCGTGCCTGACTGAAGGCAGCATGTACCGCTCGTTCTGTCCGTAGGAAACCAGCACTATGTTCCAACACTGCTGATTCATCTTCTTTTAGGTTATGTTGTGGAAACCGTTCTTGAACTTCCCAAGCTGAAAGATGCTCGAAATCTAAATAGTTGCGTTCGCAGCAGTTAATCAGTTCGGGTATATAGTCCCCGTTGGTGTGTCCGATATAGATGCCCCCGGTATTAACTAAGATATCTTCACCGGATTCCTCGTTGAGGGTCTGCCATTGAGTCTGAGCTTCGCGCAGGATAGGGAAAAGATCGTACTTACCCCGATAAGACATTCGGAAAAGCCTTGTGTCGCCGGCTACGGCACTACGGGAATGTGCAATGTCGTGAGATTCTAAACACATAACCTGTTGCCCTCGAGCGCTAAGTCTCCAGGTGATCATACTCCCCATGGTTCCACCACCAATTACTACGGTATCTACGGTTCGTATCATCCATACACCCTTTCCAAGAATTTCTGAGTTCGTATTTTTTTCGGGTTATCCAAAACTTGCTCTGGCGGTCCCTTCTCTACGACTTCGCCAGCGTCAAGAAACACGATTTGATCGGCAATTTGACGAGCAAAGTTTATTTCATGAGTTGACAAGACCATTGTGGTACCCGAGGCCGACACCTTTCGGATAACGTCAAGGACTTCCCCTACGAGTTCTGGATCTAACGCTGATGTAGGCTCATCGAAAAGGAGCACATCAGGTTGCATGGCCATACATCTTGCAATTGCAACCCTCTGTTGTTGACCACCGGACAGTTGAGACGGGTAGTGGTCCGAGCGATCGAGCATCCCCACTTGTTCTAAATATGTTTTTGCTTGTCGTATTGCTTCAGATTTCGACTTTTTGAGCACTCTTATCGGTGCAATAGCGACATTATCTAACGCAGTGAAGTTCTCAAAGAGATTGAAATGCTGGAATACTAGTCCGATGGAAACTCGTTGAAGTGCACGTTGTTTACGGCTCATGGAATAAAAACCGTCATCACGTTCGAAAACTCGCACGTGTTCTCCATTGAGTAGCAGTAGTCCGGAGTCTATGGGCTCAAGCCCGTTTAAGCACCGCAGGAGCGTGGATTTTCCTGAACCGCTTGGTCCGATTAGGGCGGTCACACTACCTGGAGCAACTGTAAAGGAAACTTCGCGGAGTACAGTATTTTCGTGAAATGATTTTGTTAATGCTAAGACTTCGACTAGGCCCTGTTTAGTAGCACGCTCAGTAAATGCACTCATCGTGTTTTTAATCCTTGGGTAGCGTTGGACACCTTTCCGGCTGAATTCTTGTGTTTGGAGTATTTTTCTTCGAGTTTCTTTTGAGGGTAGCTCAAGGCTACTGTGATAATTAGATACCATAGGCAGGCCACTATCAAGAGAGGGATGACCTCGTAATTTCTTGCGTAAATGAGTTGTACAGTTTGGAGAAGCTCCGCTACGCCCAGTACACTGACTAAGGTAGTTTCTTTGAACATTCCGATTAGTCGATTTCCAGTCGCCGGAACAATAGCTGGTAATGATTGCGGAATGATTATTTGGCTCATTTTGGACCACTCGCTGAATCCGAGTGAGTCAGCTGCTTCGAGTTGGCCTCTACTAACCGATAGGAAACCACCCCGGATATTTTCTGCTGTGTACGCGCCCTCATTCAGTGATAGACCGATGATCGCCGCGACTATGGGAGACATTATTTTATTAACGTTTATGTCCCATCCAATATCCGTAAACGGTATTCCTAGGTATAACTCAGGAAATAGTACAGCGATGTTAAACCAAAAAATCAGCTGAACAAGAATGGGCGTGCCGCGAAAGAATGTGAGATAAAAATCGACCAAAATTGAGATTGGTCTTATCTCCATAGTCTTAAGGATAGCCAAACCTAGACCTATTATGGTTCCTAATGCCATTGAGACAAAAGTCAATATAATGGTTAGCAGAAGCCCTTTGAGAATTGGAAACCCGAAAAAATACTGTGCGACTGTTCCCCATTCAAAGTTAGGGTTTGTGACCAAAACGTAAAGAACGAGTAGAGTCACGAATGCGAGCACTATCCAGCCCGTTTTTTCGGTTTTGGACTTTCTTGTAATTCTTGGTTTATGTATTCTTTTTAGAGTTTCATTTGTGTACGGTAACTCGCTGTAAGTAGACTCAGCTTGCATTTCAAACTCACTGCTCCTCGTCGTACTGAACAGCCTCGACATCATCGACGTCCATTGCACCTGACTCCAGATTCCACCGTGCCAACGCCTCCGGATACAGATCTGTGTCTACTAAGTTTCGCACAGCTACCTCGACTGCTTCGGTCAAATCTGTATCTTTAGGGAGAGCTAGAGCGACGATATCGTCTTCGCCATCTGGTTTTTCATATTGATCTTCAAGTAGGTCAAACTTTTCGGGTTGTTGACTTTGTGCCCAAGCCAGTTGAGGGGTGTCTGCGAATACACCGTCTACACGTCCCGCATTAAGCTGAGTTAGCGATTGCTGAACTTCAGGTAAAATGACTTCTTCAGGGGCTGCCTCTCCAGCGTCCTCACATTTTTCAGTGATAGCTGGTAGATGGACGTCAGCCTGCGTTGTGCCTCCGTGTACTGCAATTTTTTTTCCGCAGACGGATGAGTTGTTAATGTCTATATCATCCGGATTATCTTTGGGCACTACTAGCGCGCTCCCTGCTTCCCAATAGGTCACCATGTCAACTGAACTTAGACGCTCAGCATTAGGCGCCATATTAGTAGCGCTAATGTCGTACCGGTCGGCACCAATTCCGGTTACGATAGTATCGAAAGTAACGTTGTTGATTTCTAACTCGAGTCCAAGACGAGCGGCAAGCAAGTGGGAAAAATCAACATTAAAGCCAAGAGGATCATCGCTTCCAGCTCTTTGGAAGCTTGTAGGAGGGTAGTTAAGATCCATTGCAGCGCGCAGCGTGCCTCTGTCCTTAATCTCTTCTGGCAACAGTGCGATTGCTTCGTTATCGATTTCTACAGAAGATACATCTAGCACATCGTTGTTTTCATCTGTTGTCCCTTCGGAATCACCACTGGATGACGAACCGTCTTCTGGATTACAAGCAGCCAGAGCGATCATGAGTCCCAGTGACAGTAGCCCAGCAGTTAGCGTTTTACGTACTTTCATGTCCTGTCCTTACCGTTAGGTTAGATTTCTTGTTCGGTCGTTTTGAATCTCGTTCTCAAGCGGGAGGCGGCAGACTTAAGGTGATTCTCTATAAGCGAGACCCCGCGAAGAGGTTCCCCACTTCTAATTGCATCGACCAATTCATAATGATCGTCGATTAGCTCTTCGCCGGAAGGGAAGCTCATTTCTAACCGATTGATTAGTGTTAAAAACTCTGCACTGAGCGCGCGGTAGGCCTCACTGATGCGACCGTTACCAGCTGACGTAACCAGAACTTCGTGAAATGAAAAATCTGCGGATGATATTAGGTAAATATCTCCGTTTTCAAGGGCAGCTTTAATCTCAAGTAAAGCATTTTCGAGTTGATGAGCAACAGAGCTTCTGTCAGGTTCATTTTGCCTACACAATTTCGCTATAGAAGTTTTCTCCAGTGCAATCCGGTACTCATATAGTTCATCGACATCCTTAACATTGAGTGAAGTCACGATCATCATTCGATTAGGCCCAGGCGTAATGAGACGCTCACGGCGCAGTTGTTGGATTGCTTCACGCACTGGAGAACGAGATGTCCCTAATTGTTTGGATAGCGCTGATTCCGTTAATATCTCGCCTTCAGCCAATTCTCCTGAAATTATCGCGTGTCGTAATGAGGTGATGAGTTGTTCCGCAACGGTTTGGCGATTTAGTTGCGCTTTGAAATTTCTTGAGGTCATGAAATTCTTTCCACCAATCTTTTGAAAATAGTAATCTACGTCACAAATAGTTGTCAACCATCGATTGAGGACGGTCGACAACCATAATTAACGTTGATAGGCTTCCTGTTGGTACCAGAAAAATGGTGATGTAATTCACTTTTAAGTTAGGGATAAGAGAATGGCTCAATTTCAAGTTCGTCCAGAGTATGTTTCTTTTGATAATTATGGGACGTTAATCAGCTGGCATATGAATGCAGTTGCGAGAAAAATGACTTCTGGGCAGTTGGATGACGTTCAATTTAAATCTTTCACGTACTATTTTGGTAAATACCGTTATGACGCTGTTTGCGGAGATTACTTGCCTTATAATGATATTTTACAGAATGCATACGATCGTACCTGTGAGCGCTTCGGTATTGATTCCCAAAAGCACGCTGGGGAGACTCTTGGACAAGCCGTGGCATCTTGGGGACCGCATGATGGCGTGATCAGCCCTTTAAAAACCATGGCCGAACGTTACAAGCTTGTAATTTTGTCTAACGCTGACGATTGGCATCTTAAGCAGTCAGTGCCACGTTTAGAAACTGAATTTCATGCGGTACTTACTGCAGAGCAAGCGCAGGCGTATAAGCCTCGATATCAGGCTTTTGAATACATGCTTGAGACTTTAGATGCCAAGCCAGAGGATTTCTTACACGTTTCTTCACACACTCGGTATGACCTCATGCCGGCAGATGATCTTAAATTTACAAACAAAATACTTCTCGACAGGGGTTATGACCCACACGCACGATCGTATAACTACCATACGGTGACGTCTCTCGATCAAGTGAACCAAATGCTTGGAATTTAAGGAAGTTTATGAAATTAGTTAGTTATTGGCATGATACAGCTAACCCCGTAGGAGATTATAGACGAACTCCCTTACCGTCCAAAGCAGATGTGGCAGTTGTCGGTGGCGGATTCACTGGATTATCTGCAGCCCTGGAGCTTGCAAAAAAAGGTGCATCGGTTGTTCTACTCGAGAAGGAGACAATTGGATGGGGTGCTTCTGGGCGAAACGGTGGTATGGCTACAACTGGCTTAGCGATCGGTCTTGAAACTGCTGTAAAGCGGTATGGGAAAGAGCGAGCGCTCCGGATGTTTACGGAGTATGACCGAGCGATTGACACTATTGAAGAGTTGGTAAACGACTATTCGATGGATTGCGATTTCGAAAGACATGGAAAGTTATCGTTAGCTTATAAACCTTCGCATATGCCTGATTTGGAGCGTACGGCACAGCTTGTTCAAGATATCCCAGGTTACCCGTCACTTGAAGTTCTTGATAAGAGGGAGCTCCAGACAGAGTTAGGGTCTCCCGCGTACGAAGGTGGGATGGTGGACCCCCGAGGGGCCGGGATTCATCCTCAAAAATTCGTTAACGGATTATTGCGGGCGGCACTAGACGCTGGCGTCGTCGTGTGTGAATCTGCCGAAGTAATGGGCATAGAAGGGAGGAACTCACCCTACAAATCTGTACAAACGACCCGTGGGAATATAAGCGCAAGTGAGATTCTTGTCGGAACAAGTGGTTACACTGAAAAACCATTTTCATGGCTTCAGAGGCGCGTTGTCCCTGTTGGCAGTTTTATTGTTGTCACAGAGCCATTGAGCGAAGAAGTAGTGACTCGGATGCTTCCAAACCGTCGTCAGGCGTCAGATTCGAAAATGTTGACGTATTATTTTCGGATAACTCCCGATAATCGGCTTTTATTCGGTGGAAGAGCTAGATTTGCTGGATCGAACCCACGGTCGGATATTAAAAGCGCAAAAATTCTAAAAAAAGCTGTTGCCGAAGTGTTTCCTTATCTTAAGCACGTGAGTATTGACTATATTTGGGGAGGCCTGGTGGATATCATGATGGATCAAATGGTTCATTCAGGGCATCACGACGGAATGTATTATTCAATAGGCTATAGCGGACATGGGGTCCAGATGGCTGCGCACAATGGTCGTGAAATGGCTAGGCTAATTCTGGGTGAGGTCTCCAGCAACGAGTGGGAAGACCTTCCTTTTCCCCCAGTTCCGGGCCATTTTGGTTGGCCTTGGTTTCTCCCTTTTATCGGCGGCGCGGCAAAAATTATAGATGCCATTAAGTGATAGATGCCTAGCTATGAAAGTTTTTGATAATTCGAAATTACTACGTACGACTAAAGATTTTATTCGTAGCACAATTACTGGTGGCTCTTTTATTGCGGGCGAGTTCAAAACGATCGCTGTTCCGCTTAACGTTTATGAAGTTGAAACAGGGGCTCTAGTCGGGGTTGTTGAGAATTCTTCCCCAGAAGTAATAAAAGCAGCTGTTGATGCCGCTCAAGCCTCTTTACAAAGCACCTGGGTTCCTTGGAAACGACAAGAGTCTCTATATGAAGCCGCGTCTATGCTTGACGACATTCAGGAGCAAGTAGCGAGCTTGATCGCAACTGAAGGAATAAAAACCATTACTGAGGCGCGTCAGGAAGTAGAACGTGCTATTCATACACTGAAACTGTCTGCGTCCAGCATTGATAGTCATATAGGTGAATCCTTAAATTTACAAACGAGCTATAGAGGTGAAGGACGTACAGGATACTTTGAGCGCCAACCATTAGGCATAGTTGGCGCCATCACTCCATTTAACGACCCGCTTAACTTGGTAGCTCATAAAATAGGGCCCGCGTTAGCGGCAGGAAACGCAGTTGTCCTAAAACCTGCTGAGCAAACTCCGTTCAGTGCGTTATTGCTGGTCAGCTTGTTGCATGATGCTGGTGTTCCGCCAGGACGAGTTGGTGTTCTGCCAGGGAACGCGAAAACAGGACAATCACTTGTCGCCGACAGAAGAGTCGACGTTATAACTTTTACTGGCGGACAGTCTGCTGGAACACAGGTCTCAAGTGAGAGTGCGGGAAGAAAAGTTTTATTAGAGCTCGGGGGTAACAACGCAGTAGTTGTTGCTGGAGATTGTCGACTACACGAGGCGGCTAGAGCTTGTGTTCGTGGAGCTTTCAGCGCTGCTGGTCAGAATTGTTTATCAGTCCAGCGAGTTTACGTGCAAGAAGAAGTGATCGACCGCTTTACCTTTAAAGCGGTAGAAATCGCACAGCAAATGTCGGTTGATACTAAATTCAATGAGGCCTCCGACATGGGACCCCTGGTTAACCGTGAGAAGGTCGCAACCTTAAAGAATCAGATCGATAACGCTACGGCAGATGGTGCTGTCGTTGAGTTCGGTGGCACTAGTGACGGCCCCTTCTTTGCTCCGACAATAATGACGTCAGTTAATGAAGACTCTGATCTTTTTTGTAGCGAAGTATTTGGACCAGTTTTACTGATTGTCCCTTACAGTGACTCTGATACATTACCCAGGCGTATTAATGAGGCTGGACAACCTATGCAAGTCGGTATATTTGCATCGGATATTCAGCTCTGTATGAGGCTAGCTAATGAAGTCCAAGCTGGAACTGTTTTAATTAATGAATCTTCAGACTTCAGGTCCGATTCTATGCCTTTCGGCAGTTTTGGACGCTCAGGCATAGGGCGTGAAGGCATCAAGTATGCAATGCAGGAGTTGAGCGCGCCAAAATCTATTATTTTCACATCATCTTTCGCAAACCATGCTTATTAACACAGAGGAGTATTGATGGCTCAGATTAGTCCAACGCTCAAACAAGCTACGCCAGTCACTGTAGAAAGGGCGGAAGGAAACTGGATTTTTGGTGTGGATAAGAAAGCCTACCTTGATTTTACTTCTGGTATTGGAGTTACGTCGACTGGCCATTGCCATCCAAGAGTAGTGTTGGCTGCACAAGAGCAAGTTGCAAACGTAATACATGCGCAGGCCACCACAGTGATGCATAATCCCCTTCTTGATCTTACAGAAAAGCTTGGAGAAGTATTACTTAAGTCTCTGGATTCCGTTTTCTATTCGAACTCAGGGGCGGAAGCTGTAGAGTCTGCCATTCGACTAGCCAGAATGGCCACTGGGAGGCCAAATATCGTTGCGTTTCAAGGAGGGTTTCATGGCCGAACAGTAGCCGCAGCTAGTTTAACTACTGCAGGCACAAAATTCCGTACTGGCATTGCACCTCTAATGCCGGGCGTTAGCATCGCACCCTTTCCGAACGCATATCGGTATGGGATGTCAGAAAATGATGCGACTAATTTTGCGCTGCGTGAGCTTGATTATATACTGAAAACCCAAACTGACCCGTCAGATACCGCGGCATTTATTATAGAGCCAGTGCAAGGTGACGGGGGTTATCTGCCGGTTCCGAGAGCCTTCCTCCAAGGTCTCGAAGCGCGGGCGGAAAAGCATGACGTATTGTTTATCGTAGACGAGATTCAAGCTGGTGTCGGTCGTACCGGAAAGTTTTGGGCGCATGAACATGCAAAAATAAGGCCTGATATCCTTGTTACGGCTAAGGGTTTAGCTTCAGGCTTCCCTCTTTCAGCCATTGCGGCAAGTAGAGAATTAATGTCCAAGGCACTTCCCGGATCACATGGAGGTACATATGGGGGCAACGCCGTATCGTGTGCCGCCGCCATTGCAACTCTCAACGTAATAGCAGATGAACGCCTAGTTGAAAATGCTTCTATTAGAGGTGAACAACTCCATCAAGGGCTTATACAGCTGAAGGATAAATATTCGTCGATTATTGGTGATGTTCGGGGCATAGGCCTTATGCAGGCCTTGGAATTTACTGGACCTGATGAAGAAGCTGATCCGGATGCTGCTAGCGATGTGCAGAGAATGGCAGTTGATGAAGGTTTATTGCTACTAACTTGTGGACCGTTGGGAAACGTAGTGAGGATTGTACCTTCACTAACCGTTTCGGAGCATGAAATAGAACTCGGTTTGAACTTACTTGACAATGCACTACTGCAAGCGTGCAAAAATAATCGCTGATTTTTTATGTTAGCCAGAGCAATAAGAGTAATGACGGACCTTAGAGCAGTATTAGTGTCTAAAAACAATTAACCAATCTATTTTATCTTATATCGCCATTATGAAGGTAATGACGTTATATATTATTTTGAACTGAAATGTTATAGGCAAGGCCGTGATGAAGTATTTTAGATTAGAAAACGTTCCAAAAAAATTATTTATTGGTGGCAAATGGAAAGAAGCATCTGATGGTCGCAATCTACCCGTAGTAAACCCCGCGACCGGGGCAATTATTGCTTCAGTCGCAGATGCTACTGCAGAAGACGGTAGGCAGGCAGTAAGCGCAGCAAATTCTGCCCAAGGCTCCTTTGCCGCTATGACTCCCGAGAGTAGGGCGCAGATTCTACTCAAGATGCATTCACTTTTGCTCGAGTCAAAGCGTGAACTAGCCGCTATTATCACTACTGAAATGGGTAAACCTTTCAAGGAGGCTTGTGGAGAAATAGAGTATTCTGCTGGCTACTTGCACTGGTATGCGCAAGAGGGGCTTCGGGTGCAGGGTTATCATTCCGAATCTCCTAGTGGGCGCGGACAAATTGTGCTTTCCCGTGAACCTGTGGGAGTCTCATTGCTTATTACCCCATGGAATTTTCCCTTAGCGATGGGAACCAGGAAGATAGCTCCTGCTGTGGCCGCAGGTTGTGCTGTGGTTGTGAAACCCGCGGAAAAGACACCATTGACAATGTTATATCTTGCGCGACTGTTTGAAGAAGCAGGTATCCCAGAAGGTGCTCTTAATGTTCTATCGACCTCGCGAGCAGCAGATTTGAGTACGCCAATTTTGGAAGAAGGTCTAGTTCGACATCTTTCTTTTACTGGATCGACGCGAGTTGGTAGTACTCTACGTAGGCAAGCTGCTCAAAATATGATCCGAACATCGCTGGAGCTGGGTGGTAACGCACCGTTTATTGTCTTCCAAGATGTAGATTTGGATCGTGCGGTTGAAGAAGTAACAACAGCCAAAATGCGCAATATGGGCGAGGCATGTACAGCGGCCAACCGAATTCTCGTACATGAGGGCGTGCATGATGAGTTTGCTCAAAAGCTAGCAGATCGTTTTTCGCGTTTTACCATTGGAAATGGTCTAGATGATGAAGTTGAACTCGGTCCAATGGTAGATCAGCAGAGTTGTAAGAAGTTGCAGTCCTTAGTTGATGACGCAGTGTCGCGCGGAGCGCGGTTGCTTACCGGGGGACAGGGTATTGACGGGCAAGGTTCATTTTACCCAGCTACAGTTCTCGCTGGAGTAAGCCGAGATTCGCAGCTCATGTCTACAGAATTGTTTGGTCCGGTAGCGGCAATTAGTAGCTTTACTAATGAAGCGGATGCAATATCTCTGGCGAACGATACGGAATATGGCCTTGCCGGCTATGTTATGACTGACGATCTTGCTCGTGCAATGAGAGTGTCCCGACGTCTTGAGGTCGGGATGGTCGGAATCAACTCTGGACTAATTTCGGATGTAGCTGCACCGCTTGGTGGGATTAAAGCATCCGGTATAGGGCGGGAAGGTGGTGTGTTAGGTATTGATGAGTTCCTTGAGTATAAGTACACTTTTATCCCCCATTAGGGGCAATAGAATAACTAGAGTTCAATTTTATGTGTCTTTCGAGAATTCTCCTTAAGGTGTGTCAAGGTTTCATGAGTCGATTAGTTTGGAGTATAAAACGTGAAAAATACCTATCATATCGGTTGTGTTCCGGGTGATGGCATTGGTCCTGAGGTAGTTTCGATTTCACAGACTATTCTTGACGGGGTAGCCGCTCAAGAGGGTTTTAGTCTCGAATGGCAAATTCATAATTGGGGGTCGGACTTTTATAGACGATACGGAAAGATGATGCCTGAAGACGGATTGGAACAACTGTCGGATACGGATGCAATCTTCTTTGGGGCGGTGGGTGACCCCGACATATCAGATATCGATACCTTATGGGGCCTATTGATCCCTATACGGCGGGAATTCGACCAGTATGTAAACATTAGGCCAGCAAAGTATGTTCCGGGCTTACGGACGCCGCTACAAAATGCTGAACATGTGGATCTTGTGATTGTTAGAGAAAATAGTGAAGGTGAATATTCAGAGGTTGGAGGTCGTTTTGCCCGTGGTACCCAACGTGAATTTGCTGCACAAGAAGCGATCTTTACTAGAAAAGGTATTGAACGTGTAGCAAAATATGCTGCCGAAGTTGCGTTTTCAAGAAATTCAAAAGTGACGAGCGTTACGAAATCTAATGGGATCATACACTCGATGTCCTTTTGGGACGAAGTCATTGGAGAAGTTGCGAGTCAATATGACGAGCTGGCATGGCGGAGTGTACTTGTCGACGCTATGGCAGCCGAGCTTATTATAAGTCCTCAAGAGCATGATGTCGTACTTTGTACTAATTTATTTGGTGATATACTCTCAGACCTCGCCTCAGCGACTCTCGGATCGCTTGGTATAGCGGCTTCTGCAAATATAAATCCCGGTGGAACAGCTCCGTCAATGTTCGAGCCCGTGCATGGATCGGCTCCGGATATAGCTGGAAAGGGCGTAGCCAATCCGTTTGCGCAGCTTAGTTCCGGTGCTATGATGCTAGATCATCTCGGGCAACAAAATGCGGCTCACCGTATTAACAATGCTTTGGACATGCTAGTCGAAGATGGCTTGGTAACCCAAGATCTAGGTGGTAGCCTCTCTTCTGCTGAGGTCCGAGATGCTCTTCAAGAAAAGTTGCAGCTATAAACCGCTTCATTACAGCTGTCCTAATCTTGCTGACGCGGGTAAGGCTTATTGCCCTTATAGTTGCCGTTTTGGGCTCGCCGTTCCAAACTTACCTGGGCTTAAAATAGCGTATCACAGCTAAAAGTGTATGAGACTGCACATACTGCTGGCGAAATCATGCTGATCTCCAGTTCGACGCCGCGTTGGGCGCCCTACAAGGTTGATGCTCCCATTTGTAAGGTGCCGGTCGGTGCCTACAATGTTTTGGACGAAAAGCTGTAAGCACTAAAAGACCGTCATAACCGGTAGATGCTCATTCTGAGACGGCGGTTCCGTTTCACTTGCTCGGGTGCCCTGGCCTGAGGCCGTATTGCTATTTTCCATGAGTGGACATGCATTTTCACTAGATGTCGACAGTGGACAAGTCGAGGCCCTGAGGATATGATGTTCATCACATTATTTGCGCATTAAATATACGATGATAGGAAGCTTTTTAATGGATAAAACTTTTGTCCCTGAATTTATAACCTTCGACATGATGGGCACCTTAATCAAATTGAATTGGACCGGAGAAGCTCAGGACCTGGTTTCGAACCAACTTTCGCCGGAGGACGGGAAGAAGTTCGTAGCAACGTTCCGAAATCATCGAGAGAATGAGATTATTGGAAATTATCGAGACTACCCGATTATCATTCGTGATTCATGGCAGCTCGCATGCAATGACTGGAGAATTCAGTTCAAGCAGGCAGACGTGGATCAACTCATCGATTCACTAAGCACCTGGGGCCCGCATGATGATGTCGTTGAGCCGCTTCAACGCCTCGCAGCCAAGTACCGGCTTGTTGTTTTGACGAACCATTGTGATGCCCTTGTCAGAAACAACGCTGATAAGTTAGGTGTCGAACTTCATAGGCTCTTTACCGCCCAGCAGGCACAGGCGTACAAGCCACATAAAGCTGCATTCAGGTATCTTTTCGATCAGCTCGAAGCAAGTCCTACTGATTTGTTACATGTGTCAGCTCACCTTTGGCACGATTGGATTCCTGCAGCTCAGTTAGGTGTCAAAAACCAAGTATATATCGACCGGGGTTTTGATCCGTTGATAACCGCTCCTGAAGCATACACGGACACTCTAGCCGGTGTTGCTGATCGATTAGGGGTCTAATGAGTCTGTCGCAAAATAAAAATATAGCGGAAAAATTTGGTTCCTTGTTAACGGCTCTTGGCGACCAGGTGAGCACTCCAGCACCCGTTGTCTTGATAGATGTTGTCGCTAAGAATATTGAACGAATGCAGTACTTCGCAGATCAGCATGGGGTGCAGTTGCGGCCGCATGTGAAAACACACAAGAGTGTGCAGTTCGGAAAAATGCAACTTGAAGCTGGCGCGTGCGGTCTGACTGTAGGGAACATTAGCGAGGCGGAAATCTTTGCAGCGGCCGGGTGTTCAGACCTCTTTTTGGCTTACCCGGTATGGGCAACGGGATCCAAAGCTGATCGCATCACGCGTCTGCTCCAGAAGAGCCAACTGAGCGTTGGTGCTGAGAGTTTCGCGGGCCTTGACCAACTGGCTGAAGCCGTAGCTGGTTCTTCTCGCCTGCTGAACGTAGTTATAGAAATTGATTGTGGTGCAAATCGCTCGGGCGTAAAGCCAACGGATGCAGGCAAGCTCGCAGCGTACGCTCGTGACCGTGGACTTAACCCGTTAGGAGTTTTTACCTATCCGGGTCACGGCGGTTCCAAGGGGATGCAAGAGCGTGCAGCTACAGATCAAGCTAATGCGCTACGAAGTGCAGTGGTGTCATTTTGCGATTACGGTATTGAAGCGCAAGTGGTGAGTGCAGGATCGACGCCTACCGCAAGGTTCAGCACCGATCCAGTCATCACTGAAATTCGACCGGGGGAGTACATATTCAATGACAATGATAACCTTCGACTCGGATCGTGCGATGCGACGGATATTGGTCTTTTTGTGGCAAGTACAGTCGTTAGCGATCAGGGGCATGAACACGTGATGCTTGACACTGGAACAAAAGCCCTTGCTCGTGAGGGGGACCCCCAGCGTGGCTATGGTCAGGTACCGACATACGACGGGTATTTATCTCGGCTGAATGAGTATCATGGTTTTCTGCAGATCCCGAAATGTGGCGTCCGGCCCGCAGTAGGCGAATGTGTCGCTGTTGTCCCCAATCATGTGTGCCCAATCGTCAACAGCTTCGAGGACTTAATTGTCGTGAATTCCGAGGGCAACCTGATCGGCCGTTGGCCAGTAGACGCGCAGGGGCAACTTAACTGATAGTTTCACGCAGCTGTACTTTGTTGTAAGGCAATTAACCAGATACTCCGATGCATAGCGCACTTATGAGAGGAATGTCGAACGGATGACCATCTATCACCCATCTGAGGATAACCCTCTGTCGAAACTTACCTCCTTGGGGTTAACTCTCCCTCAGGTAAAAAACGACCCTAAGTACCTTAATTTCCGCACCTCACGAGATGGCCAGATTTATATCTCTGGTCAACTTCCTTACCAAAACGGAAGTCTAGCTGCTCAAGGCCTTGTCGGTGAAAAAGGATCTCAAGGGGTAGACGTGGAGGTTGCAGTTGCACGGGAAATGATGTTACAGGCCACGCTCAATGCGCTCGCAGTTGCAGCGGAAGCAGTTGGTGGCCTAAAAAATCTACGCGTTGTGCAGATGCTAGTGTTCGTAGCTAGCGCGCCCGGGTTTAGTCGCCACTCACATGTGGCAGACCCAGGAAGTGAACTGCTTATAGAAGTTCTCTCCGAGTACGGTCGGCATGCTCGGACCGCCATTGGCGTAGCAGGATTGCCTCGAAATAGTCCGGTTGAGGTACAAATGGTATGTGAGCCAAGAATATGAGTTCAACCAATGGCGCACTGAATGTTATAATAACTGGCGCTTCGAGTGGAATTGGCGAAGCTATAGCTGATCGGTTTCGAGCTAGTGGCGCTAACGTCTTCCTCACTGGGCGACGAGCAAGTTCTCCGACTAATATGGGGAACGGCGAAACGTATTTGTCGGGAGACTTGGCCGACGAAGAGTTCGTTATTAGAGTTATGCGTGAGGCGGCAGAGCAGCTCGGTCCGATAGATACTCTCGTGGTATGCCATGGATTACAGGCGGACGGGGACATTCTTGACATGGAGAAGAGCAAGGTAGCGGAGGTCCTGGAAGCGAATCTCCTCAGTGTACATACGGTATTGAAGCACGCTATTCCCGTCGTTCGTAATACGGGGGGCCAAATTGTACTTGTTAGTTCACGCTTTGGGCTGGTCGGTATACCGGGTCAGGTGGCGTATTCAGCTGCTAAGGGTGGTCTCGTTATGCTTGGTAAAGGTGCAGCGCTTGAATTGGCTAACAAAAATATTCGAGTGAATGTCGCGGCTCCGGGCTTGACGGTGACGCCAGTTATTGAGGCAGCGTTTCAGAATAAAGAGGATCCGAAAGCTTATTATGCGCGTCGCGCGGCGACGATCCCTCTCCAACGTCTTGCACAGCCTGAAGAAGTGGCAGAAGCAATATTCTTCCTTGGTTCACCGGCCTCATCGTATATTACAGGCATCGTGTTGCCGATTGATGGTGGGTATACTGCTGCCTAGGGTAACGCTGCCAGAATAATTCTTGTGAGGTTCATCCTGTGTTTGCTCTGCCTTATCGGTTGAAGGATTGCCAATAGTCTTGTCTGTTGTGTCAACGCAATGTACAAACAGCTATCGATTTCCTCGTTAGCTCGTGAGTAATTAAATTTAATGGGGGAACTTTGCCAGGCTAGATAACATTCGTCCTTAGATGTTTCAAACAGTTTGCCGTCAGAGCGTCAAAATTAGACCAGTCGGCTAGCGTTTGGACTCAATCAACTCGTTGGTGTAGATGCTGGATATCTCACTTGTAAAACGACCATATTGGTGTCAATGATTGCTTTGGTGACTATCGACATGTAGAAGTGCGCGCTTGGGATTTTAGTGCCATAAGAAAAGCTTATGAATAAGCGATACGTTTCTTTATTTTCGTGTAATGGATGTGGCCGGAGGCTGTTCAGTGGGCTGACGCGAGGTAGGTCTGCTGTAACCTCGAATCACCACTATTAAGGTTCAGCCTGTGATATGACAATCTTTGGCGTCAACCCCGACAAGGTCGACCGATACTGACCGACCTGCAAAGATCGGATAAGTCTTTTGGAGAGTACCCAGAAGAGCGTGTGATAGGTGGGTTATGCGACGATTATTTGAGTTCGGCTTGGATTGGTTCTTCGCTGGTGGTTTTGGCGGTATCTACCCGCTTGGCTTTCTTTCGTGGGATTAGCAGGGTCAGCAGCATGGCCACAATGGCGGCACCGGCAGCGATCAGGAAACCCTGTTGGAAGGCGCCGTGGGTGGGGATCGCCGTCCCGCCGAGATGAACGGTTTGGCTGGTGAGCACAATGGCCATGACAGCACCGGCCACGGTGGTGCCGATCGACCGCATTAGCGCATTGACCCCACGCTGGCTGAGGCCTCGTTTTGTGGCACGTTGTCGAGTATCAGTGCAGGCATGGCGGCATAGCCGATACCAACCCCGGCGCAGGCCACACAGGTGGCGAGCATGAGTTTCCATGGCGCATCGGTCATAAATACCGCGATGAGGTAGCCGGCGGCGAGCACCCCGGCACCGATGGCCAAGGTGAGACGTCCTCCCAGGTGCGTGAGCAACGCCGAGGAGACCGGGGACATAACCAGCATCATCATGCCAGCCGGGGCCATCCACAGGCCAGTTTCTAACACTGTCAGCCCCAGCCCAAAACCGGTTTCGGTGGGCATTTGCATCAGTTGGGGCACGACAACGGATTGGGCCATCATGCCAAATCCGGCCATCAGGGCAGCCAGGTTGGTCAGCAGCACGGGCAGCCGTGCGGTGGTGCGTAGATCCACCATGGGCTCTGTATGGCGTGTTTCGTAAAAACCCCAGGCCAGCAGGATCAGAGTACCGCCAATGATCATGGTCAAGGTGGCCGGGCTTGTCCAGCCCCAGTCGTTGCCTTTGGTGACACCAACTAGCACACAGACAAGACCGCAGGCTAACCCAATGGCGCCGATGATATCGACTTTCGCCGGGTCTTTTCGATGGCGGTGGGGTAGAACGGTGGCCGAGAGGATAATGACAATGACCGCTAGAAGTGCGGAGAGCCAGAACAATGCACGCCAGTCCATGGCCTGAACAATAAAGGCAGCAATTGGCAGGCCCAGTGCGCCACCGACACCCAGGGCGGCACTGACGGCGGCAAGGGCAGTGTTGGTCATGCGCGGCGGGGTGACTTCGCGAACCATACTGATGGCCACCGGGATATAGCCCATCGAAAGGCCTTGGAGAACCCGTCCGGCAAGGATGAGTAAGAAGATATCGGTGGTAGCGCAGATCAGTGAGCCGATCAGCAGACTGGTGGCCATGGCGATCAAGATTGGCTTTTTGCCGAAAATATCTGCGAGCCGCCCTGCAACGGGCATCGCGACGGCACCGCCAAGCAGAGTTGCGGTTACCACCCAGGACGTGTTGCTGGCGGAAGTGTCAAGTAGTTCTGGTAGATCCGATTGGATCGGGATCACCAGTGATTGCATCATCGCTGCACATAAACTGGAGAATCCCAGCACGAGTACCACCAGTAGCGGATGCTTGACTGGGGAGTCGGTCGGCCTGGTGGCCGCGGGATTCTGCTGCATTACGATCCTCTCGTTTTGGGTCCGGTTGTGTATTCTACATACCGATCAATGTAGACTACACACCGGATAAGGACAGAACAACCCGGGTAGGCTGATGCCATGAGCAGCGAAGACAGTAGTGCCATCGACGCTAGACACCTGCACGATGCGCGTCGCCTGGGCGCACTGTTGACCAGTTTGGATAGTGCACGCCGCATATTGGACCACCGCGCCAATCTGGGAGCCGCTGACGTGCGTTTGCTGTGGTTATTTCACGACGGTGTGTCCCGCACGTTGCGCGAGATCGCAGAAGAACTTGGGCTGGAACAATCCACCGTGAACCGGCAAGTCAATACCGCCGTCAATGAGGGTCTGCTGAATAAATCACGAGCACAAGCCAACGCACCCTACCGTTTTATGACTTCTACAACCGGGGTGCGCGCCTTTGAAAACACATTACAGGTCACGCTGGAAGTGCACCGCCAAGCCCTGGAATCTTTGGGTTCCGAACGCGAAACGTTCCTGGCTTTGCTGGACGAGTATGTGCAGGCCTACCATCATGCGGTCACCGAGGCATAGCGGAAGTTAACTGTCAGAGCTGTTCCAGGTTTGGGCTTGACGCACTAGACTCAATGTCCCGGCCTGTTGAAGGAGCCTCCCATGACCTCGTCACTAGCCCCGTATATTGCACTTCCCGGAACAATGGCGGAAGCCATGAAGCACTGGCACGATGTGTTTGGTGGTGAGCTGCACGTGCTGCGGTACGCCGATGTTTCCTTACAAGGTCTGCCGTTTGAACCAGATCCTGAAGCGGTTGCTCACGCTACTTTGACCACACCGGCTGGCATCATTGCCGGCGGGGATGCCATGGACCAGGAACACGATTTTCCAGTGAAAGGCACAGCCTATTCGCTGCTCTACACCACCGAAACTCCGCAGGAAGCTGGTGACTACATTGAAAAACTCGTTGACGGCGGCGGCTCAGTGGGCTTGCCTTTCGAACGGGCTCCCTGGGGTGACTGGTACGGGCAGGTTTTTGACCGTTTTGGTGTGATGTGGGCATTCTCCTGCGAAGATGCCTGACATACTTCAGATGCACAATGCATCGGGGGCATTTGGCCCCTCCGCGCGCCGGTGTACTGGTTTCGAGTCATCACCTTGATGAAGTGGCACGGATTGCCAATCGGATTACGCTGGGCATCGTCATGATGATTCTCGGGCTCGTCCTCCAGCTGGGACCAATTAATAGCGACGTTGCTCAATCCCTGCTTAGGCAAACCATACTTGTATTGCTCACCGGATTAGTTGCGACACCGGCCGGTTGGGCGGCAACGCTTGGCCGAGGCCTGTTGCCCGGCATTGCCGTAGCCGTCGGGCTTCTCATCGTCGCTCAAGTAACCGCCATTGCTTCAAATTCCGTCGCGGCATGGCTACCGTTGTCAGCCCCGGCGATCTGGGCGCAGCAGCCGGCAAGCGTGACTGTGTGGCAGTTGGTTTCAGTTGCCAGTATCCCGGTAGTATTTACAGCTCTGACGGCTTGGAGCTGGAATAGGCTGCAGCTCGATGAATAATGACCGTGCCGAGGGGAGGTGTAGCCATGGCGGTGACTAAAAAATCGGTAGGGGCAGTAGTGCTGCTGTTATTGGCTCTAGTGTTGACAACGTGCAGCACCAATAACCCGCCACCGGGTGTATCCAGCGAATTCTGGGACGTCGATGAAGCACCAGGAGCCGATGCTGAGGCCGGCGACATTCTTGCTTTAGAACAGCGCGACGACGCACCACAGGGTTCCAAGGGCTGGAATATGATCTATGTTTCGGAAATTGAATCCGGCACCAAGAAATACGTGTCCGGGGAAATCTATGTTCCAGACGATTCCGGTACGACACCGCGCGATATCGTGCTGTGGAACCACCCGACAACCGGGTTGGCCGATTATTGTGCCCCTTCACGCCGTGAAGTCAACGATATCCGCATTCCCGAACTCCAGCAGCTACTGGATGATGGCCACATCGTCGTCGCCAGCGATTACCCGGGCCAGGGTTTACCGGGACCCGCCTACTACATGGTTGGTCAAGCCAACGCCCGGGCCTCATTGGATGCGCTCAGGACGCTGGAACACCTGCCCGAAATTGAACACAGCGGTAAGTTTGTGCAATACGGTTCATCACAGGGTGGCCAAACCGCCATGCACGTCGAAGCAATAGCGCCAAATTATGCCCCGGATTTCGCTCTGCTTGGTTCAGCGATGATGTCACCGGCGGTGCGGGTCAAGGATCTTACTACCAACGCGATGCGCTATCCTGAGCTGACCGGTTTTGCTCTGTCCATGCTATCCGGTGTTAAAACAGCTCACCCGGACCTGAGCTATAGCGAGTTCTTATCCGAAGAGTCCCAAGAGGCACTATCGCAGGTCAACGCGAGCTGCTGGGGGATTTGGCAAAATGGTACAGCAATCGAGCACCCATATACCGACGATGCCATGGATGACGATAGCGACTGGGCCAAAGCCATGGAAGACATCGACGACTTCACCCCCACCGGTTCAGCACCATTTATAATTCACCACAGCGCCACCGATGGTGTTGCTCCGGTGGAACAGGCCCGCCGGGAAGTTGAAGCCCTGTGTCAAGCCGGTAGTGCCGTGGAATACCGCGAATACGAAAACATGGAACATGGCGACGTTATCCCGGAAGCCGCAACAACCTTCCCAGACTGGGCACAAGACCGATTCGAGGGCAAACCAGCCGTGGACGATTGCACGTAGCGGGTTTATTCGACGGGTGTCGTTTCAACGGCTGCGCGTTTTGCGGCCCGTGCCGAGCGGTAACGGAAGAACACTGCCAACAGCCCACCGGAAATATTGTGCCAAACACTAAAGACCGCAGCCGGTAATGCAGCAACGGGGCTGAAGTGTGCGGCCGCCAGGGTTGCTGCTAGACCAGAGTTTTGCATGCCAACCTCGACCGCAGTGGTTCGTGCGATACGTTCCGGGTAGCGGAAGAGGCGCGAGGCAAAGTAGCCCAGCAGATAACCCAGCCCGTTATGCAACACGATTACCAACAGCACCAGTAGGCCTGCCTCAATAATTTTATCCGCAGAACCGGACACTACGGCGACCACCACGTAGGCGATACCCAGCACACTGATCCAGGGCAGTACCGGTAGTACAGTATCGATCCACTTGCGCAACAGCCACCGGACAATCAGCCCGGCAACAATTGGAATCAATACCATTTGCACGATGGAAAGCGCCATTGCATCAACCTCAACAGGCATCAGACGCCCGGCAAGCCATAACGTCAAAATCGGCGTGAAAATTGGTGCCAGTAGGGTAGAAACCGAAGTCATCGTCACTGACAGGGCGACGTCACCTTTTGATAGGTAGGTAATAACGTTGGACGACGTGCCGCCGGGGGCACAGCCCACCAGTATCACCCCGATGGCCAGTTCAGCTGGCAGTTGGAAGGCCACGATCAGGCCCAGTGCAATGGCCGGCATGATCACGTACTGGGCGATAACACCAAGAAGTACCGGCAGGGGCCGTTTGGCGACAAGCGCGAAGTCTGGGATAGTTAGGGTTACGCCCATCGCAAACATGATGATGCCCAGCGCTAGCGACGTGAA
>Ga0079226_10000635_pt1 | contig 25350 bp, 40 predicted proteins | sample Poulit2014_FD_76345 | JGI IMG/M metagenome (GOLD analysis project Ga0079226, IMG submission 76345) | Agricultural soil microbial communities from Georgia to study Nitrogen management - Poultry litter 2014 | ecosystem: Environmental > Terrestrial > Soil > Agricultural land | place: USA: Georgia...
AAGGCCATCATCATCGTTGTTTTCATGCTCGCTGTCTTCATTACTGGATTCACTTTCCGTTCCTTCATTGCCCCCTTTATCACCTTCGTCACTGGACTGTTCTTCTTCATCAGAGTTTCCAGCACTATCATTTTTAGAACCCCCACCTCCGCTTTCGTCTTCATCGGCAGGCTGTTCTTGTCCGGATTCGCTTGAGCTTTCTCCACCATTGTCACTTGTCGTTCCTTCGTTTCCAGAATCATGAGATTCTCCAGAAGGTTCTTCTACATTACCACTAGACGAAGGTTGTTCATCACTGCTTTCTTGGGAACCTGAATCCGATGTTTCATGATCACCTCCAGTCTCTGTTTCTTCGGTAGCATCATTTTCCTGATTGGATTGATTAGATTGATTAGATTGATCGGATTTATCGTCTTTATCCTCGTCTTCATCTTCTGCAAACATTTCGCCTAAGTCTTCATCTTTTTTCCTAGCCTTCGAATGTTCTATATCCTTCGCATTTGTAGCCCATTTTGAAGAATCATCTTCCCATGAATCCGAAACATCATTTGGAGAACCTGTTGTTGCCCAAACAATACCTGAACCGCCAAGTAATACAAAAGCAATAACACTAGCTATAATTAACTTCTTCTTTTGAGAAAAATTCTTCCAACGCAAAGAAATTTCCCCCTTTTATAATATATAAATAATTGGATATTATTTCATGTTAGTGCCTAATTGTAACATATTTCCACTATTTTCTTCATTTCATCATATAATCAATAAAGCTAAAAGAATTCCGCCCCCTAAGGATACACCGTATGGGACAGGTTCTTTTTTGACATCTTTATAACGACGCTTCTTAATACTCAACTTCCAAAAAAGTATCCCTAAAATATAAAAGAAACCGATGAATGATGCTAAAATAAAAGATAAGACGGTAAACGTAACGCTAGTCCAAGCGCCAATACCAGCCATAAATTTCACATCGCCCATACCGACTTGATTAAACAACGCTGGTATGAAAAATATTAAACCTGCTATGAAACAAGATATAAGGGACTGAACAATATGACCGTTGATTATTGAAATACCTATTCCACTAAGAATAAGTGTATATGTTAACCAATTAGGAATTATCATCCAACGAATATCTGTATAAACTGCAATGATTACAGATAGCGATATAACCAATACAGAGATTCCGGTAATATAATATCACCACCTTTAAGATTGAGAAAAAAGACATAACCTAATGCAAGCATGAAAATAAAGACTAAAAAACCAAAAAACATACCCCATAGCCAACTATCATTCAATAATTCATCGCCCCCTTATAATTTCGTTTCATCTAAAAATGTTGCAGATGATTCCATAGGAATAGATGTGTCCCAAAAGTCAGGGTTTCCTAACAAACTCCCAAGCATAGGAACAATCGTTGGTTGTCTGTAATGAACAGTTACTGTTACACTTCCATCTTCATTTCTATTAATGGTCACATCATCTTCGGGATCAAAAGTTGTCATAGACTCATACTCATATAAAAGTCCACCATCAATTACTCCTCGTTCCGCTATCGTGCGAATTTTTTCTTCATCTGTTGTGACTGCAGCAACCCGACCTGCTTCATGGCTTGCATTAGCAATTGTCAATTTGCTGTTGATTGCCATCGTCAAAACAACTCCGCCTATAATTAAAAAGAGCATTATAGGTAAAATCATTGCAAACTCGGCGAAGGCTTGACCTTCCTCGCCTTTAAAAGCATTCATATTACCCCTCCTTATATGTAAAAAAGGCGATTCTAATAATGAATCGCCCTCACTATATTTTTTTACCAAGCACCGCCTCCTCCTGTACCACCTTCAGGTTCTCTAATACCAATAGAATCTTTAATGCTTTGGAATAGGCTTAATAACTCATCTCCGAAAAATCCGATAACTAGAACAATCACAAGAATAATCCCACCAATAATCATTCCATATTCCATCCACGTCTGAGCCTTATTTTCTTTTAATTTCATTTGCATATTTTCTAACGAAAAAACTTCTTTAACCATCATTAAAAATGAATAAAAGTAACTCATTGCTTTAGACATGTAACGTAACCCCCTCGTTTTAATTGATCTAGTTTGATGTAATGACCTGTCATTAAATCACCTAGCTTACCACTCGGTACTTCTAATGCTATTTTTGCTCGGCGGACAACCTTTGTAACTCGCCAAGGTTTCATATCTAATACAGCATGTATCACTTTCCCGTACCGATCTAAAAAGAATACATCAATATTTTGTTTCATAAAAAATGTATGAACACTTTTTGCTGGAAGTAGCATCCCCCCTTTCCAGTCAGGTCTAAACAAGAGCCCTCTAAGTCGTTGAAAAAGATTTTCTGCAACCATGACTTCACAAAAAAATTCACCGTTTCGTATCGTGATTTTCTTTATCACAGCACACCACTCTGCCCAAAGGACTCCATGACGGGCGCAAATAAAATTGCCATCATTGGCATTAATATGAAGAAAAACATTGGGAACAATATTTTTGTGCTCATTTTTTGCACCTTTTGATCGATTTCATTTCGTCTATTGGTTCTTAACGCAAACGAAAATTGACGAAGTGAATAAACAATATCCATCCCTGAACCATATTTATTAGCTTGATTTAGAATTGTAATTAATCCATTTAGATCAGGTAGATTGATTCGCAAAGCCATTTGTTGAAGTGAATCTGTCAACCCTCTTGTTTGACTTCGCTTCAATGTTTCTTTCATTTCTTCACCCAAAGCACCGCCAATTGCATCTGATGCTTTTTCCATCCCTGAATATATTGAAGCTCCTGTTTCAAGCATTAAAGAAAAGACATCAACGAACGATAGTAACTGCTCGTCAATGTCTTCTCGTCGCTTGTTCCATTTTTTATTCAGTACTATTTGTGGGCGCAACCATCCAAACAAACCGAAAAATAAAAATGTAATAATACCAATGCCACCAGCTAAAAACCCTACGCTTCCAAAAACAACACCTATTAATGATCCTGCGAGTTGTTCTCCTGTTATTTCTTCAGGTGTTTGACTGACCCCCGCTTGGTCTAGCTTAGTTTCTAACTTTTTTCGACGTATTCCACTCAAAACAAACGGTGCAAATGGCTCCATTCTCAACGCTAATTGTTGAAATACTCCCTGTCTTTGTGCACTTTTTTCATGCTGTTTACGAATGGATTCTTCATGTAAAATAACATCGTCTAATTTCCTACGTCTAAACGTTAAAACTTGATAAATACCGCCGAATAATAATAATATTGACAAACTGGCAAATATGCCAATCACCTTCAACCCTCCTTATGCTTGGATCATACGCCGAATAATCAAATATCCAACAATCATCATCATGTAACAGACAGCTGTCATAATATCAATTAAAAGACTTGAACCACTTGCAATCGTAGGGTTCTCCGAAATCATTCCATAAACTTGTAAAAGGGCTGGAACACCTATACCTATTGCTAATAGGAGATTTGCTGTAAATAAGCCTTGTGTTGTTTTCGATTCAATTTCCTTTTGTAACATTCGCCTATTACGCAAATCTGTTGCAAACATTTCTACAACTTCTGCTAAATCTGCACCATTTTCTTGCGCTTCTTCTAAAGCCGAAGCCATCATTCCGATATCTTCTAAATCAGAATCAATTGCTACTTTTTTCAACGCTTCAATAGGTGGTGTTCCTAATTCTTGTATGGAAATAAAGGCTGTTTCAAAAACCTCATTGAGTGGTTTTTCTGTCTTAGTTGCTAAATATTCCATAAAATGATATAAACCGCCACCACCTCTTAAAACGTTAACACCTTGATATAAAACATCTTCTAATTGTTCTTCCATTTGGCGAATTTGTTTTTTCTTCTCTCCACTACGTGTTATGATTGGCATAAATAAACCAACAATTCCAAAAATCATTCCCCATAACACACCGCCAATTAAAAACCAACCGCCAATGAAAAATGTTATAGAAAATATTAAATAACGTGGGAAGCCTTCAATAAAATGAAGGCGTTTTTCTTGTTTAAATGCTTTTTCATTTTCTCCTAAAATAATCCGTTCTAAATGTTTTTTACGGTGGGTCATTAAAATATAAATTCCAAAAATCAAAAATAAAACGGAAATAACGGTCAATACAAAAATCATTTATCTATTTCACCTTCCCACACCCAAGCCGGTAATTCTTCTGATATTACCTTTTCATCGTAATAATCAACGCCAAAATGTTGTAATTTGTCCAATAAGGCTTTTGATGGTTCAGCAACTTTTTCTAATCTATCATTTTGCCACTTAAATAAATCTCGTGTTTGAACAACACCATCTTTCATATCCAAAATCTCAGAAATTTGAATAATTCGCCTTTTCCCATCCATCTGCTCTGCATGAACACCAATATCTAATGCACTTGATACCCGTTGGAGAATCACTTCAGGTTTTAAAACTGGATTACCCTCCGATACTAAATCGGGCAGACGGTTATTGCACATACTCTCAACATTGTCTGCATGAACGGTACTCATAGAGCCACTATGCCCTGTCATCATTGCTTGAAGCATATCAACCGCTGTTCCATCGCGAATTTCCCCAACAATGATTCGGTCAGGTGCTTGACGTAAACTATTTTTAACTAACTCACGAACGGAAATTTCACCTTCTCCTTGGAGGTTCGGACCGCGGGCTTCCATTCTGCGTACCCATTTTCCTTTTAAATTTAATTCCGCAGGGTCTTCGATCACCACAACAGATTCCATGTCCCCCCAATACTCAGATAAACAATTTAAAAGGGTTGTCTTACCGCTAGATGTTCCACCACTAACCATTAAATTAGCACGCCCAGATACAGCCTTTGCTAAAAAATTCGCTGATTCTTCTGTAAGCGTGCCATTTTCAATAAGATCATTTAAAGTTAAACCTTTTTTAAATTTCCTTATAGTAACTTGAGTACCGTCCACCGCAATTGGAGCAATCACCGCGTTTAAACGGCTTCCATCAGGCAAACGAGCATCCACACGTGGCTCAGATTCGTCCAGTCTTTTACCTACCGGCGCAAGTATTTTTTCAAGAGTATTCCTTAAATGCTCATCATCTCGAAATGTCGCATCTGTTTTTATCCTTTCTCCATCTTTTTCAATGACAATTTTGTCATAACCATATATCCAAATTTCTGTAACATCAGGATTTTGAATGAATCTATTAATCGGACCGTAGCCGATGATATCTTCAATTAATCCTTCGATAAATTCATCACGTATCTGAAAATCTAACCTTAACCCTCTGCGACGAATAGCATCAAGAACTTGAACATATAATTGTTCTCGGTCTGGTTTTTTAGTAGCGTTTTTCGTTTCTTTTTCCATCTCAGCAAGAATAGCTTTACGAATGTTTTGCAAGTCTTGAACCATTTTAGAACAAACCTCCAAACAATCGTTTGAAAAATGATGTTTTCTCCTCTTCAGTATCTTTTGGTAGATAATCTTGAATAAGGCTTTCTGCAATTTGCTCAATTTCAAGGGACGCAGGTGATTTCCATTTCAATGTAAGGGGTGTTCCTTCGGATAAAGCGTCTAACACAGATGGATCTTCTTGTACTTTACCTATAACCTCCATTCCTATATAACGCTTAACTTCTTGTGGATTAAGCGGTGCCCGACCTTTTTTCGGTAATCTATTTATAATCAATTGTGATCTTGTTAAATCGATATTGTGTTCATTCAACGACCTTTTAGCACGTGTCATATCTCGAACTGCTGGCGTATCTGGTGTTGTGATAAACAAAGGATGTGTTGCCATAGACATTGCCATAAGTGATGATTTTCGAATAGCATATCCCATATCTACAACAACAATATCAAACATTTGATGTGTCCCTGATATGACACGTCTTGCTTGTTCTTCATTTAGTAAAAATTCCATTTCCGGTCGTTCGGGCCCAGCAAGAATCATCACCCCTGAAGGTTCATGGAATGTAAATAGATTTTTAACATAATTCGGATTAAAATGATCCTCTTTTGGCCAATCTACAACACTTCCGCGCGGAACAAGTTGCAAACTAGCTGCAACATCTCCGAAATCAACGTCAAAATCTACAAGTCCTACATTAAACGCATTTTGAACACCAAGATGTTTAATGGATAATTGTCTTAAAGCAACTGCTATGTTTAAACTCATCGTTGTTTTACCAACTCCACCTTTAGGTGAATATACGGTTACGATCATCTTCGGACGAGTTTGACCTTGCCCAAACATTGCCATACCGCCACCGCCCATTGGCTGTTGCATGGGATTCATTGATTGTTGCATGTTATTCATTGGTTGTTGCATTTGATGTCCCATTGGGGTCATTGACTGTTGTTGCATATTGACCGTTTGTTGCCTCATATTACCCATGGATTGTTGGGAAGAAAATGGTGACTGATCCATCTGTTGTTTTTGTTCTTGCATTTGTTGTCCATTAAAAGATTGATTAAAAAATGATTGCGATTTATTATTTGAACTGCTTTGCGTATTATTAAATGGATTGGTCTGTTTATTTGTCTCTTGTTGTGCATGATTTTGTTGTGCTTGAAATACCGATGACATAGAAAATTCTTGCGGTTGCCAAGAAGTTTGGCTATTTTGCGATGTCTTTTGCTCGTCCTGAAAAAGGCTCGGTAATTCATCTTGCATTTGATGAAGAGGTTTAATTAAAAGTGCAACTGCTCCAACGCTTTTTGCTTCTTGGCCTAACTGATCGTTCTGTGTATTTGTTGTTACAGCTATTTTTGTTTGTGGTGCTTGTTGTTTAACTTGTTGACAGAAGTTTTGCCATCCTTGAACATTTTCATCTATGACAACAAGATACGGTGCTTCTTGATTAATTCTTTCAAGCGCAAGTGCAGTAGAAGGTGTTAAGAGCGCTATCTCAACCCCTTCTACTTGCGACAATGCTCTAGCACCTTGTTGTGCATCAGGTTCATTAGTTTCAATCACCATTACCTTTTTTATAGTCATTATTTTTCATCTCCTCCTTCTAAATCTTCAATACCCTCAACATTGTACGGAACAAGTGAAATTTGAATATCAGTCATAACTGGTGTAATTTCTTCAATCTGATCCTGAGTTAAAGCAAGGATTAAACCAACTTCATCTTCACCATCTTCAGCTATTCCTAAAACTAATACGTTATCAGCGATTAAGACAGAAGAATTTTCATCATCTTCAATATCAACATACAAATCTACCTGATTACCTGGTGAAATATCTTTAATCATTGGATTTTCCGTTGGTAAAGCAAATGCACGTATGTCAGGATCTTGAAAGCTAGTTAAAGCTGAACTTAAATCGTTATTTCCATCAACTGCTATATGTTCTTTTTGGATAGGGTTTCCTTTAACAATTTTCGTTGTTGTGAAATGTCCAACAACCTTGTTTAATGAAGTTGCTGTACTTTCAGAAATACTTGAGGCAGGACGTTCAACTTCTTCAACATCATCAGGCATTATTTGAGTAAATGGTTCTATATCTTCCTTAGGAACAACAACTGTTGTATCTTCCATTGCATTAGATACCATGCGATTAGCTACAAAACCAATAACAATTGCTAAAATGATACCAGCTACGATAAATGCAATGCCTTTAGTAGGTCGTCTCATTAATGTTTCCCCTTTCTTCTAACACTTGTTCACATGCAACTTTTAAATCGTAAGATATTTTGTGCAATATTTTAATTTGTTCATCTGTTAAATCTCCTGCTAATGTATTTGTTTCCATTTTAGCCGTGACATATATGCCGTCTAGCACTCTTTCAAGTTCATGTTCCCTTTCAGTAATCCCTAAAAGATTATTGAATTGCGCCAAGTTTTTAACCTCCTTAAACTAATTCAACAAGTTGAGAAACAATTACACTTAACCCCATAACTATAGCACCTGGAAAATAAATAGGCTGAATAAGTGACCCTGTTTTTGTCACATAACCGATCATATCTTGCTTTAATACCGCCCATGGTGAAAGTTGTTCTCTTTGGCAAGCTTTTGTCAATGCATAAATCGCCATGACCATTTGAATTAATGCATAAAACAAAATAGCCATAGTTATCACTTTCATATTTGCAACGACAGATCCAATTGTCCCAAATAACTTGACGTCTCCTGGACTTGTCATGCCAAATACATATACAAAAAAAAAGAAAAAAACGCCATTGTCATTGTAAAAATCGAATCAATGAACGTTCCGTCTATAGCGTGGAATGTAAGTGATATCATTAAACAAACTAACAAAAACTTATTGTAGATTTTACGATATTTCCAATCTGTGTAAGAAGTTCCAATCACTAAAATCGTTAAAAGACCAAACAATATTACTTTCATGATTCTGACTCTCCCGAAATTTTAAAATTCACTTCTGAAACTGCTGGTACATGGTATGATGTTTCACCTGTCCCCCATAAATCATCAACAGTTGTTTTTACTACTGCTAATACTCCAGGGTTTTCAAATGTATGTTTGAAATTAACATCATCATGCTTAACTGTATAAGGGAAATCTTTATCATCAATCACTTGGAAATTGACAATCTCAAATTCATTCTCAAATATACTATCTTTTTCTGGCTTTAAATCATTATTTAATTTCAAGTTATCTGTTAAATATGATTTAAATACATTTTCAGCTTCATCTTCAGGTATTATAATTTTGGCTTCTTTTGCTAGTTCATCTGTATCATATTGCATAGAAGCTGATTTAACCGCACGATTCAAAGCCGTTTTAACCTTGTGTTGTTGTATATTCTTATAACCTTCGGAAACAATAAATGAAGCAAGAGATATAAACAAGACAATTCCAACCATATACCATATCGTTGCAAAGCCACCATTACGGAATATATTCTGACATGATTGTTCCTTCAACCTTAAGAAGATCCTGTTCAATGTCATCTCCTCCGATCAGATTCATCACCCCTGAAAACATTGATTTATTAGGACGTTCAGCTAAAATAACAACATCAATTTCACCGCCTTTTTCTTGAGGATAATTCAAAGGCGAACTAATCACATCGACCTCATCTATACCTTTTTTAGATAAATTTTCTTGAACTGTTCGATATATTTCATCAGAAACATATCCTTCCACCGATGCCATCTGCAAAGTACGATCTAGTTCTTGTTCCATTATGTGAATAGTATGCATCTCCATTTGTATGACAATCGGAAAAAAGATGACAAACGTTATAAAAACTGCACCAATTAGAAATTCAATGGTGCTAAACCCTTTTTCATTTATATTCATTCATCCATTTACCCTCCCCCCATTACTGTTATGGCATCTTTAATTTTTTCTGCTGTATTACCAAAACCATCTTGTAAAACTAAAAAGACACCTAATGCAATTGCTACAATAACACCAGCTCCAACTATATATTCCAATGTAGAAAGTCCTCTTTCATTCCGATTATTCATTATAATCACCCTTTTACAAAGTGAACTACATCATGAACGGCTTTTCCAAAATTGAAAGCTTGAAACATCACTTTCATGTTAAAATTCCCTCTGTCCTTGTAACATAGACAGAGGGAATAAATCTTATTCGGGAATAAATCTTAATCAACTTTATCTACCTGCTTAGAAGATTCATCTCCTGCTTTTTCAATTGCTCCACCGACATCATCACCTGTGCCTTCTATATTATCTTGCATTGTAAAGAATACAGCAATCGCTAATGCTGCCATTACACCAGCACCAATAATATATTCTAATGTACTTAATCCACTTTCATCTTTCCAGAATTGCTTCAAATATTTCACCCCCTTTCTAAGAAAATATTTTTTTCATCCCCCCTTTCTAAGTGATGTACATTTATCAGTTGTTACTCTGATAATAATCACTATAATAAATATCAGGTTTGTAATCTTCCATATCATTAACAGCAGGAAGTAATGTATAAATAAAAACACCTAATGCAATAGCCACTACTACGCCAGCTCCTACAAGATACTCAATGGTCGAAAATCCATGTTTTTCTTTCACAATAATACCCCCGAAAAACCTTCAAACATATTCATCGCTTTAATGAAAAAAGGGTAAAACCAAGTAACAATCGCTGATGAAAACGGCAAAAACAATAAAAACGTATAAAAAATCGGCTTTGTCGCCGATCCTGCTTCTTTGTTCAAATGTTGCATTTCTGATAACTGATTTTTCCATTCCTTTAAAAATTCAAGCGATCGCTCACTACCTCTAACAACTTGAATCAGCATTGTTGAACATGTTTTAAGTTCGTCTATATCTAAATTACGCAGTATTTTTAATGATTCTTCAGGACCTCCTCGATCATGCCAACCTTGAAGGACTGGACGAAATACATGCGGTAAATGTTTAGTTACTACTAATGCGTCATTGATAGCTACTTCCATTTTGACACCTGATTGATACAACGAAAGAAATGTGTCTAAAAATACCGGTAATTCTCTAACCATTTCTTTTTGAATACGTTGTTCCTGTACTTCCACCACACGTTTAAATGCAAGACCGATAAGAAAACAAAGACCGAATACAATCAACGCCGATTGAAATCCATTTTTGATATAAAACAAAATACCTACAAAAAGACCAACATAAAAACTAATCTTTTGTATAATTTCTACTTTTTCAGGTGTTAAATCGAAAGGATAAGGAATTAAACGATCTTCTTGTGTTTTGTCAGTCTTTTTAAGTGAAATATTGGTCGTCAATATATCGTATAAATGCCATATCGCATAACCAATTAAAAATGCTATGACACTTACAGCTACATAGATCATTAATCCAACTCCTTTCGATTCATTAGCATAAAAATGATAAGACTTAGAAAAAGTGAGCCTACAATAAACACAAGCGCCCATCTACCACCATTTGTTTCTGTAAAGAAATAATAGCTTTCAGGACGTATGATAAGATTAACGAAAAACAATAGGATAGAACTAATCATTAACACTAAATGGACTAATCTAACTTGAGCTAATTCAGTACGATCTTTTTTAGCTTCCATTTGACGTTTCTTTTGTTCTGCTATCATATTTAAAAGTGGCTGTTCAATTTGTGATCCTTTTTCTTCTTTCATGATCAAAAGTGACGTAAATAAACGAACCCAGCGATTATTCATGCGTTGGGAAAAATCATTAAGCACCTTATAAACAGGTGTGCCCGCATAAATTTCATTAGACATCCGACTAAATTCTTCTCTAGCAGGATCAGGCGCTTGCTTTGATACAACATCCATCGCTTTGGGGACGTTTCTTGTAATTGTATATTCTGAATAAAATGTTTCAAAAGCTGGTATTAGACCATTAGCAACCTTTTCCCTATACTGAACAGCAAAATAATTTAAAATCCAAGTAGGTGATACACCAAACGTTATGGCAAGTAAAATTCCTACAATAAAATTTTTTAAAAGCAAAGCACCTATAGAAAATCCAATCATAAGACCTAGTAACGTGAACGTTAACCACCGTGAAAAAGGCATGTTTATTCCTGAAGCATCTCGAATATTGGCTATCCAACGAAACCAATATGGTTCTTTTGTTTCTTTTTTATCTTTGCCTGCCACTCGGTCAATGATTTTTCGTCTTGTTATTATTTCATCAAAAAAGACACGGACAGATACATAAAAACAAAAAGTTATAATGATAGAAACTCCAAAATATGCCCATATCAAGAGAGAACACCCTCTCGTTTAAGTTGTACACCTTGAAGTTCTAATTTCTCACGAAGTGAATTTGAGATATTCTCAGGTGTTACCTGCCATGTCTTATTCAATGAATCAAAACTAATTAAATTATTGAAGCGTACGTTTTCTGCTAACTCTGGACAGTATACTTCTGCAACTCGCCACAATCGGCGAATACCAGTTTCTGGTTCTAAGTGAAGCTGAATAATAATATCTATAGAACGTGCTACACGCAAATAGAGTGCTTGTTGATCCCAATTACGTCCATCTTCCATAATCATATCTGCCAAATCCTGAATTGCCGCCTCTGGCGAATTAGAGTGAATTGTTCCAAGTGAACCCGGATGTCCACGACGAAACGTTTTAATCATTTGATCGGCTTCCTCGCCTCTTGCTTCACCTAATACGATGACATCAGGTGATTCTCTTAACATCGTGTGAAATTGTTTAACAAGTGTTCTTCCAAGCCTTGGTTGTTCTTCAAAACAAATGACGTTACGATCAGATAAAAACTTATCTAACGCCAACTCATATGTTCCTTCCAAAACACCAATCCTAAGATTCGGGCGAATAAATTGCGTGAGCCATTTCAACATGCTTGTTTTACCTGAACTTGTTGCTCCAATAAGAAGTATATTACTTCTACCAAGAACTAGTTTTTTAAGTAATTCGGAACTCTCTTTATCTAATGTTCCTTGACGAATATATTCATCTTCCGTCATATCTATTGTGTTATGCTTTCGTAAAGTGATCGTTCGTTCTGACGTTTCTGGTGGACATGTAAGTGTCACCCGTGTACCATCTAACATTTTAGATTCTACTACGGGATTAGACTGATTCAATTCCTGATTTTCCATAGATAACACACGTTGTTGTATTTCTCGAATAGCATCATCATCAGGAAATGACACATCTACCTTCATTCGTTTTCCTTGTCGTTCAACCCATACCTTATTTTTTCCCGGTCCGTTAACCCACACTTCATTAACGCTAGGTTCATCAAAAATATGTTGTATAGCACCAAGTCCCCAATTACGTTTAAAAATCTCCTGCACTAATACTTCTGGTGACATACCACTTACAACAATTCGCTCATTACGAACAACATCCCAAATTCGTTGTCGAACACCTTGTGCTGAAATTCGATCACCAGCACGTGCTAACCTAAATAATTGATTTTGCATTTCATCGCCAGTTTCCGCCATACGCGTTTTCACTTTATCGGCAATACGATCTAAATCATGATTCAAAATGCCATTCCTCCTTATCTTCTGGCGTAGGATAAATTATATTCGGCTCATTTTGTTCGACATTTTCCATTTCCCATGTTTCAGGAACAACCCATTCTGTGGCTTTTTCTTGTTCATAATTAAAATTAACTGGTGGATTCATAAATTTTTGCTTAACCATTGTGTTTGTTTTCTCCATACGTTCCGTAGAACGTTCGATTATATCTTTAAGTCTTTTTATAAAATTCTTTGAAAAGGCTTCTTCTAAATTTCCATGATTTAAAGCGCTTGTCATTCTCTTAACTACTGGCAATTCGCCTGCAAGCCATAAGTCCATAAGTGTAGCGATATCTTGTGAAGTAACTGAACCATGAAATTGATTAACTATTAATCCCGATTTATTTATTTGCTCATAAGGTATAAAAAAAGCATTTTGCCACATACGCCACAAATGGTGATAAGTCATAAGATATGGTGTTACAACTACTAAAATAATATCTGCTCGCAATAATAATTCCTTTTGTAAAGGATCTATTACGCCAGAACCTGCATCGACAATAACTATATTTTCTTTGGTAGCTTCTCTTATCGTTCGCATGAGTAACTCACTATGTTCTAAGTCTTTTCGTGGATATTGAACACCAGGCAATACCGTAAAACCTTTATGTTTCACCCAATTTTCATGCAAAGCTTTTTTTATGGTTTCAGAATCTGAATGTAAAAACACACGATCTAAACCATGCTGAGTATCTTCCAACCCCATTAATGCAGCAAGTGTAGGACTGAATAAATTAAAATCTATAAGTAAAGGATTTCTATCTTTCATAGCTTTAGCTATTCCTAATGTTAAAGTACTAACACCTACTCCCGCTTTAGCTGACCAAACGGCTATTATCATTTAGTAACACTTCCTGTAGTAAAGAAAACACCCGATTGTTCTTCCGCTGTAGATATTGTTGAAACAGCTTCATCATCTAAAGCCAAAACAACAGTTATTTCTTCGTCATCTTCTTCTATCTTCGATACGAGAATATTCGATAAAATTTTTTGAGAATCTATCGTATCATCTGCATCTTGCCAAACATCTACTTCCATACCCTCTTTAAGAAATGGAAATCCAGCTTTGGTCTTTGATAATGTTAGTGTGTAATATTCTGTGTCATCATTTTTAGGTGGTGTTGTCACCATTGAAGATGTTAACCATTCACCTTCTTCTATGTTATTAGTTGCTTTCTTGCCTATTAAATGTTCAATATCAATGTTTTGGATATTCCCTTCTGCATGAACTGCCATTTGACGAACTTTTTCTTCATCAATTGTCTCCCCTTTAATAATGTCTTCTCCCGCAACATATACAATGTCTTCACTAGATGGTTTGGCAAAGAAATAGTAACCACCACCTACTAATACTGCAACTGTTAGTGCAATAGTAATTTTTAAAACAGATGATTGCATATATTATCCTCCTAACTTTCTATCATCCTTTCACGACCAGATTATAGTCGATCGTTATATTAAAATACTAGTTCGATCATATTTTGTTCACCTATCCAATACATAAACATCAATATACCTACAACTACGAGTATGGCAAACAAAGAGCGAACGAAAATATTTGTTAGTCTAATTGTTATAAAGTATAAAATCAAAATAATAATAGCAATTATTATTGCCCATATCATAAACGCCACCTCAAATAAGCATTCTCAAATGATATAATGCTTCCTTCCCCAAAACAAACAAAACTACTACTCCTAACCCGAATCGTACTATGCGATCAATTAACAAAAACCCTGTCCTTGAAACTGGAATACCAATTGGCTTCTTCATCGGATAAAGTACGTATACTTTTCCCGTCATCATATCTCCAGCAACATGAGCCAGTATCCCTACAACACTTGCTAACCATATCCAACGTTCCGTAAATGGAAACAAAATAGCACCCATTAATACTGCAAATAATAATGAGTGCGTAAACGTTCTATGACCGAATATTTTATTTAAAGGAACTGATATAGGTAAAAGAACTTTGCCAAATTTAGACTTTGGTTCGTCTAAATCAGGTATTACTCCAGTAACTCCACCAACTATTGCTCCTTTCCAATCTCCCCCTGTGACTAGATAGCCTGAAACAACACCTGATAAAGCATGGGTAGTCCACTCCATATGATCACACCTTTAGCTTCGATTCATATTCTATGTTTTTTAAATACTTCTTTTTGAGGTACAATTCAGCAGTAGAATAGTTTTCCACTACATGTATTTCATGAAGTTCCTTTATTCCGTACTCCGTTTCAAAAACTTTAACTTCCCAACCCTCATTCCCTTTATTTAAAATCTGAATTTCATATAAATCAGTGTTAAAAGTAACTTTTCTAAGCATATCATTCACCCTCTTATATCAATTTTATTTTTTCTTTTTAAGTTGTCTCGATTAACCAATAAAAAAGAGCCTTTTTCAGTAGGGCTCACCTTTTGAACTCGATTCGTTTTCTCCTTTTTATGTCCATAAAGATTGTACTTGAAATCAGTAATCATATTCAAATTTATCATCTATATTCCCCTCATTTCCTAATTACTCTTTCACATAATGCATAACGATTTTCAACTTCTAATAAAATGCAATCGGGATAGCTTTTTTTCAAATAAGATTGTGCATTCTCAAGTATCTCCTTCTTCGATTCAGAATTGTTAAAAACCCATCTAGGTAGAAGAATACGATATAAATTCATTAAACTGTTATGCATTTATTCACCTCTCATTACTAAAAATCATCTTTAGTAATAAGTGTCAGTTTATGCGGATATCTTTTATGAAACATTTTTTCTTTAATACGAAAAACGTTTGTTTTAACTCCTTTAACATCTACAACTTCAATCGATCCATCTAAATGATGTACCTCAAAATCTGCTATATATTCTATTTTTCTATATTTTGTTCCGTCCTTGATGAACGAAGGTTGTAATAAATATTTAGGTTGTAACCTAAAAAACAAAATATCTCCTGCTTTTTTTCGTAACTTTAACTCTTTATAATATTTTGCCTCTAGATGAGAATCAAAAATATATCCATCTACTTCAATTTTTTTATTATTAAATTTGGATTTCTTTAACGGATATTGTTGTAAAAATTGCTGTGCTGTCATTCGTTTCATTGACATTAAGCACCCCTTTTTTATTTAACGCAATAAGCTAAGAAAGTCTCCATCTTCTACAAGGATTAGTCTTTTCAGAAGGACATTTTATCCTTCTGAATTAATAAAATAAACTATATAAAAAAAGCTAGATAAATCCTCTAATTTAAGGGGGAAGGGGATCCTTTTAAGTAAGGCTATATCTAGCTTTTTTAACAAAAATAATAGATCGAACTATCATTTAGCCAAAATTTTTTTCTTTTGTATAATGTGAAATGTCAATACAGTTATCATCATCTGTATCTAAATAATTTTCAACGATCTTCTGGCATACAATACCTCCTTTCAAAGTTTCGCCTTCAAAATATTTTCTTATAGGAGAATCTAACAAACCATTGAGTGATACACTTTTTATTTTCGATAATAATTCAATAATTTGGTCGTGACTTACCGTTGATCCTTCCATCTTTTCCAAAAAATATAAAATAACAAATAATGCGTCTTGTAGATTATTATAGGATTTTTCAGTTATGTAATTTTTTTTCTCTAATTCTTCAATTCTACGTTGTTTATAATTTAGATGTTTCAAAGTCTCCAAATATAGATCTTTTTCATCATTACTCATTTATTATCACCTTTCAAATTATTATATTGTGAATAACCTACCGCTTATCAACCTTACGATTTGATTGAAATGAGCACTTCTTTCAGTAAAGAAGTCTCCCACCTCATGGAACGTGAAGGGCGATAGCCCAGTGAGTAGATGGAAAATGAATTTCGATTGATGTTAAGCTATAATAAAGGAGTTGATCTATATGGCTTATCGTGAACCAAAAATTATTATCGGGTGCAGGGAATGTGAAAAAAATCAAAGAGAGATACGAAGCATGACTGGCTCAGCCCCATTTCCAACAACGACAAATTTCAAAGCACATGATTTGAAAAAATTATTTGAAACAGGCTATACATGCCCGTTTTGTCAAGACAAACTAGAATTTAATAATATTATGTTTAGAATGTGCCAAAAACTTATGAATGGTTTTGCTCATATCGAATCACATCCTAATGAAGCGCGAGTAATTCCAGAAGGTGCTAGTTTTGGTGTTCCTCATAATCAACTGTTTCATTCAGTAGAATCTGTTTTTGAATTAAGCAATATTTTAGTTGAAGAAATGGAAAAACATGTTTTCCGTGATTCTGCTGAAGACCTAGCTTTAATTCATCATGGAATGAATTCTTTCGACACCAACAAATGGCTTATCATTATAGAAGCTAGTAATCAGCCTGAACCACTTTTAACAGATGATCCTTTTTGGTCAACTTTATAAGAGACAAGCAAGGGACTGAACGGAACCCTGCCCCGTCTATAGCTTATAACCGACATTGCCAAGAGCGGCACTTATCTATTGCGTCTAATTCTTGAGGGAGAGGGCTCCCACCCGAGCATATCCTCTCCCCTACATAAATGATCGTGCCCCCGTACACTGTCTCAGCCCCTTTATTATCTCTTTGTAAAACTTATTTTATTAGTTTCTAAGTAACGTTTTGGTTTTATAATTCTTCCCAATTTATATTTAATCTGTATTTGATTTTCATTTTGAATATAGCTTTTTTAAGTTTAGATATCTTAGTTTTACTAATAAATATCATAAGCTCCCAAAATGAATATTTCATGCAAGGGTATTCTCTATTTTTGTATTAGTGATTATCGACTAGAAATTATTTCTATACTGTCTAAATCTTTAATGCTTTTTCTTCTGGCGATTGTATATATAAGAGAGTGAGAAAGGACACCATCGCCTATTTTTCCATAACTATTGATTTGACAGTGTTTAACACACTTTTAGGGTATAATAATTTTCTTATACATGTATAAGCTTTTTCTTATACCCCCTAGTTATACTACCCCTGTTAATTCCATGTTTTTTTAATTTTCTTTCTTATATTTTACATATGTTTTTCTGCGATATAACTTTCCTGATTGAGCATGTAATGGCATCCATACTTTCCAAGGCAAATGAATTTTTTGCTTTTCAAAGGGATCTAGGTTCATCGTTAATCGTGCTAAAGACGCATTAATTTCATTACGATTCCCTTTAAACATAATTTCTGGATTCATAAAAATTGGTCGTTTTGTGATCGACCGTCCGAACTGTTTAATTTCTTGAACATTGGTCATTTCAAATAAAACACCTTTATTTATTAAACGATTAACGATTTTACTTGTATGCGGAACACTTTTATCTAAACACCTTGCAATATCAGAAACAGTCATAAATTCTCCTGTTGATTTATTAACTAAAATATTACTATGCATTTCTATTAAGGGTTCTATATCAAACAAAAATGCTTTATCAGCACCTGTTAGATATTCATGATCTCTCAACATCTCAATGTTCTCCGATATAGTTTGTCCAAATGGTGCTTTGTTTGTATCTTTAATTTTATAAAGACCGTAACCTATACTATTAGCTACCTTTTCTTGTTTGTTTACTTCGTGTATATTGACCTTTTCCCTTTCCAAAGCTAATTACTCCTTTCTTGAGCTAAAAAATCTCCCTGCTTTACAAGCAAGGAGATATAATCATCTGGCAATTCTTTGTATAACTGATTTATTAAGATATCCTTTTATTCTTTCTGCTAATTTTGTATTTCTTTGTATTACTTTATTGTTATTTGTAGCTATATGCATCGCCTTTTTCGTTCCTATAAATACTAAACGATCTTCAGCTCTCGTCATACCTGTATATATAAGATTTCTTGCCAGCATAATATAATGACTTGTCGAAATAGGAATGATTACAATAGATGCTTGACCACCTTGTGATTTATGTATTGTTATTGAATAAGCAAGCTCTAATTCCTTTAATTCATCTTTGGTATATTCAACTTCTCGTCCCATAAAATCGCAAACTAAAACATGAATAGTTTCATCATCTTCTTGTTTGGTTCTGATATCTTTGATTTTGCCTATATCTCCGTTGAATACATTTTTGTCATAATTATTTTCTACTTGAATGACTTTATCACCTTGCCGAAAGATTGTTTTCCCTTTTTTCCATTCTTTTTTAGTATTACTTTTTGGGTTCAATGTTTGTTGTAAAAATTGATTCAATTTATGTGTACCTATAGGACCTTTTTTCATAGGACTGAGAACTAATATATCTTCTATATCATATCCAAGCTCTACAAAACGTACAGCGCTTTTTATTATCATATGTGCAATCATTTCAGGATCTTTTTTACGGATAAAATAGAAATCGTCTTTTTCTTCATCAATTAGTAAGGATTTTCCCTTATTTATTCGATGTGCATTAGTAACTATTTGGCTATCTTGTGCCTGACGAAATATTTTATCTAATGTAACGTTTGGAATTCCGCCTTCGATCATATCTTTTAATACATTTCCAGGATTCACACTTGGAAGTTGATCTGCATCTCCAACAAAAAGAACTTTTGCTTTTTTATGGATTGCTGCAACTAATTTATGAGCTAATTGAAGATCAACCATAGACATTTCATCAATAATAATTAAACGTTCAGACAACGGATTATCTTCGTTAAACTTTGGATATTCTCCAGGCTTTAATCCTATTAAACGATGGATTGTTGATGCCTCTTGACCTGTAACTTCTGCTAATTTTCTGCTTGCACGTCCTGTTGGTGCGCAAAGTGCAATGTTATTATTTTTATACTTCTTTTGGTAAATCTCAATAATCCCATGTATAACAGTTGTTTTTCCAGTCCCAGGATTACCAGTTAAAATGAGCAGATTTTCTTCAAACAACTTTTTTATAGCTTCACGTTGTTTTTCCGCAAGTACAATATTATGTTCTTTTTGATACTTTTTAATATACTTGTCGATTTTGGATACACTTCGCCCATGGTTAGATCTCTTCATTTTTGCGAGTTTTTGTGCTAGATTTTTTTCGGCATAATATAATTTTTTAGGATATACTTTTTCGTTTTCGTATATAATATGATGTTCTTCTAAATTGCTAATACTTTGAACTACATCTTCATATGATACTTTTTCTTCTGTGTTATGGTTCAAGTAACGAACGACATCTTCGACTAGTTCATTTTCGAGTAAATAGCAATCTCCTGATCGATAGCATTTCTGATTAAGGACAAATTGCAGACAAGCTTCGATTCTATGGCCTGATAAAGGTGGAATACCTATTCTTTTGGCAATTTCGTCTGCTTTATGAAAACCAATAAGATTTAATTCTGTTAACTTATATGGGTTTTCCTTTACTATCTTACCCGCTTCTGATCCATAGGCTTTATATAATTTCATTGCCATATTTGCAGTAATTCCATACTGTAGTAAATCAGCGATGATCCATTGAATTTCAAATGTTGATATAACACTATCAACAATTTTCTCTGCTCTTTTCTTACCAATGCCTTTAATGTCTAACAGACATTCTTCACCCTCATTAGATATACGTTCTAATGCATTAGCGCCTAAATGATCAACGATACGTTCCGCCTGCTTCTTTCCACAACCTTTAACTAAAGATGATGCGAGAAATGCTATTGCTTGTTCTTCAGTTTCAGGCATTGGTCGTTCCCAACGTGCGACACTAAATTGCTTACCATACTTTGGATGATATTCCCAATTCCCGTAAATCCTAATTTCTTCTCCTTTATTAACCCCTAAAATAGACCCCTTTATGGTTGTATCAATATCTTCACCAACAAATTTTGCTATTAGAAAATCATCATTCCGAAATATAACTTTATCAATCGTTCCCGTATAATTTTCCATCGTCATTCTAAAGCTACTTCCATTTTTAATGTTTGTAGCATTTGTGGAATGATGAAATCCCCGTCAGTTAGCTCCCTAACTGACATTTGTTTATCGGGGTCAATTCTATCGCGTGTTTTATGGAATAGGGAAAACGGGAATATAAATGTTTCTTTTTTATCTCGAACAAATGCTTTACAGCGTTTTATTATACGTTTGATAGAACTATTGTTTTTAGTTTTTTGTTTTAGCTCATTAACTTTATCAACAGTTGTTTTTGTTACACCGTCTTCAAATTCTTCGCCATTCACATTTGCTTCATGTAAAGTCTTTTGTTCTTCTGTAATTTTTTGCTTATCTGTTCTTGTCTTTTCATTAAAGCTTACTTCGATATCTGCTTCTACATCGCACGTGTCAAAGAAATGCTTGAATTCTTTTTCAGGTATCTTATTCCTGAAAACATCACATACTTTTGGTAGACTTTTAATTAAATGCCATAGCTCTTTACGCATTAGGGGATAATGATCATTTGTTTCTACAAAAATGTAACCTGGTACCGCACCCTTTAACTCTTTGTCTGCGGTACTTTTTCCCCTAAATTTTTGCGTAAATGTTTCGAAAGCATATATAGCTTTCACAAATCTGATTTCTGATTTTTTAAGTACATATTTCAATTTTTCTTTTGTTTCTATTTCTTCCCCAGTCAAGCAACGTACTGCATAAATTGCCATGTTAATCCCTCCCTATGTTTTCCATCACTCTTTTGATTGAATATCTTATGATTTTCTTAACTTCTTCTTTTTCTAATCCTAATGAAGAACCGATCTCAGAATATCTTTTCCGTTTCTCGAAATAATCTTTAAAAATTCGTTTTTCTGTTTTATTTAATCCTTTTAACCATTCGACCGGAATTTTTTCGCCACGTCTAATTCCTAATAATTCATAAGATGTTCTCAAATTATTTAATCTGTTGCGGATTCTTCGTTTATGTAAATAGTTAATGATATCTTCGTTTTCAATTTTTCCACTTAAGCTATTTGATCCATCTTCCTTCAATAATTCTTCTAGCTCTTTCATTTCTTTCTTGTAATTGACATGAAGCTCAAGGGATTTTGACATATAATCACCAACTTATTTCATCCATATGTAATTTAAAACCTCAAAAAGTAATCTCATTAACCAACTTTGTATGGATATTTCAAATTAACTTCATTCGCATTTTGTGTTGTAGCATTGACCCACTCAAAAAATTGCTTTGTAGGGACTCGCGGATGTCCCAATTCTCGATTCACTGGAAAATCAGATCGGTGGAACAACTCATTACACTTCGTTTCACCGATCCCTACCAATTCCATAAACTCTTTACGAGTTAATAGTGGTGGTAGTTGTTTCTGTTCCAGTTTTTGTAACAAAACCGGAACGGCTTGCTTTACTACTTCATTTGCTAGTGACTTAACAAACTCGTCGTCAATTTCGACTTTAAGCATTTAGATTGCCTCCTGTTTTGTTGGTTTAAGTCAGTGTACTCGACTCCGAAACTGGAATGTTATGGCATACCCTCGCTCGATTAGATATTCAGCCTTGAGTATGATCAGTGATTTAAATGAAGTGGTTGTCTTCTTGTTTACTTATAGTTGACTGATTGTCTAAAAAAATATAGTCTGGATTTGAATTAAAGACTTTTGCTATCTTAACTGCTAATTCATATGTTAGCCGGCGCTTACCATTTTCGATCATCCAGTAATATTCCTTGGATATACCTACTTGGTTAGCCACTTCTTGATAAGTTATACCTTTTTTAGTTCGTATTTCTTTTAATTTTTTAAGCGCCACTTTTATCACTTCCCTTTGGTTAACCTGATGTTAACTTTAGTATAGTTCACTTTAAGTTAACTTGTCAAGCGTAATTCTAATATATGTTACTATTTAGTTAACTATAATGAAATTAACGAATGGTTAACTTATAATGGAGGTGATAAGTTGTTTGTTTTCTTTAAAGGAGAAAAGCTTATGGATGGCAAGCGTTTAAGAGAATTAAGGAAGAAAAATAAATTAACACAGGAACAACTAGGGAAAATTATCCATGTCACCAAGGTTTCTATATCTGGATATGAGAGTGGAGAAAGAACTCCAGACACGGAAAACTTGAGGAAGCTAGCAGATTACTTTGGTGTCACAAGTGATTATCTGCTGGGAAGGTCCGACCACCCGAGTTTAAAAGAAGAAGATATGGATGATCCTGAATTTGTAGACTTTGTAAATGATGTTCGGCGTTGGTACAAGGAAGCACCCAAGGATCGCGAAGAGGATTTGAAACGGTTGAAAAGAATATTCGAAGCATATAAGAACGACGAGTAAACATTTAGTTTATTCGTTATTTTTGTATATAATAAAGAATTTAATAATAAAACAAACAACAATTATTAAACAATAACGATAAAAATGACGATAAAAAACCATGAAAAGAATGATACAAAAAAGAAGAATACCTGATGTAAGTGAAGAAGCAATAATTCACATTTTGATGCGGGAAGTAGCCCAGATCATTTCATTGTTCAAGGCGCAAAGGTAACTCAAGTAGATAAAATAACTTGATAACGATTATTCAGGTGTACATTAATTTGTATACCTTTTTTGTACACTTATTACGAACATACGTTCCCTAAACAGGAGTGACTGAATGGACAGAACTGAGTTATATGTAAAACGTTTTTATCAATCAATTAATATTTATCATCCATACCAATTAACTATCAATGAAATAGCTGAAAAACTCAATTTATCTATTATATATTGGCCTTACTCAAGTGAGATCACTCTATATAAAGGTGTTTATAAGATGTTTATAAACGAACATTTAAACGATCAACAACAATGGCAGGTCTTTGGTCACGAAATAGGTCATTTTTTGTTACATGAAGGGAATCAGGCAAATATGTATAACTTATTTTTAAATTACCAAGAGTCACAAGCTGACCATTTCAGCTATCATTTTTGTGTACCAACTTTTATGTTAAATGATTTAAAGGTGGTGACGATCAATAATGTAATGAATCTATTTAATGTAGAATTTGATTTTGCACTGAGACGATTAGAGATGTACAAAAACAAATGTTTAAGCAGGAGGGATATGCATGTATTGTGAGCGAATTACTTTGAAAAACGGACAAACAAGATGGCGTTGTATTGCTGATGGTCCACGTAATGTAGCAACCGGAAAGCGTAGACAAATTGAAAGACGTGGGAAAACTAAAAAAGAAGCTAGGCAACGCGTAGAAGATGCAATAAGAAAATTAGAGGAAGATGGAATTGACGAAAGCGTAAGCGCAACAATGAAATTTGAAACTGTTGCGGAAAGATGGTTAGAAGTTTATGCAGCAAGTGGAGTTAAGCGTGGATCCGTACGAATTAGGGAAAAGGAAGTGAATATATTAAACAGATATTTTGCTAAAGCTCCAATTATTGAAATAACTCATCATATGTATCAACAAATGTTGTTAGACTTGGACAAGCAAGGTTATGCACACACTACGATTAGTGGTGTGAACACATGTGCTAATATGATTTTTAATTATGCAATACGAAACAAGTTAATTAGAGATAATCCACGTGATGGCGCAGTAGTGCCGAAAAAAGCGATAACTGTCGAAGATTTAGAAAAAGATAGTATAGAAGAAACATATTTTGAAAGTGAGGAATTAAACACTTTTTTAGGTGCTGTGCTTAAGGTTGGACTTGAATTGGATAAAGAGTGGTTTTATACGTTAGCATTTACCGGAATGCGTCCAGGAGAGCTGGTTGCATTAAAGAAAGATGATCTCGATTTTAATAACAACACGATACGTATCACTAAAACGTTATACAACGAAAACAACAACATGAAGGAATATGTGTTAGATACAACAAAGACAAATAAGGCAAGAGTAATTGATGTGGATCCACGTATCATGAAAATGTTAAAAAAGTTAGTAAGAAACAACGATAAACGTAAACTAAAATATAAAACAACGTTAGAAGATTTTCATGATGAAAATTTTATTTTTCAACGTATGAATGGATATCCATATATCACAAAAAACATTGCTAATAGAATGAGAAGAATTTTAAAATATACAGATATAAAGAAAAAACTAACTCCGCACTCATTTAGACACACTCACATTTCGATGATGGCTGAATCCGGAAATGAACTATCAACAATAATGGAAAGAGTAGGACATGAGGATCCAAATACAACATTAAAAGTATATACACATGTAACAAATAAGATGAAAGTAAAATCGATGAAAAAAATGGGGATGACTCACAACGAAATACTCAACAAATTATCTTTATGAGAAAAAATGTTGGTTTTTTGTTGGTTTTTCATTAAAAAAGACGGGGTTTGTATTTCAAAACCCCGTCATATCAATGTTTATGGGACTAGGCTTACATCATGCCAGGCATGCCGCCTCCGCCCATTCCTCCCATATCTGCTCCGCCGGATGTATTGTCTTCCTCTGGAATATCCGAAATAACTGCTTCTGTTGTAAGGAACATTGCTGCTAC
>Ga0079226_10000636_pt1 | contig 25342 bp, 28 predicted proteins | sample Poulit2014_FD_76345 | JGI IMG/M metagenome (GOLD analysis project Ga0079226, IMG submission 76345) | Agricultural soil microbial communities from Georgia to study Nitrogen management - Poultry litter 2014 | ecosystem: Environmental > Terrestrial > Soil > Agricultural land | place: USA: Georgia...
CATGCTAACAGTGTATATTACATGTAGACATACATATTAAATTAACTGTAAAAAGTTATAAGGAGCGGTTATTGTGGAAAGAGTTGTTGGAACAGTTGCAAGAGGGCTACGTGCACCAATTATCAATGAAGGCGATAATATTGTTGATTTCGTTGTTGATAGCGTTATGAAAGCACAAGAAGTCGAAGGTTTCGAAATTAATAATAAAGACATCATTTCGATTACTGAATCAATTATAGCACGTGGACAAGGAAACTATGCAACAGTCGACGACATTGCTGAGGATGTAAAGTCAAAATTTGGTAATGAAGATACAGTCGGAGTTATATTTCCTATCTTAAGTCGAAATCGTTTTTCTAACTGTTTACATGGTATTGCTAAAGGCGTTAAGAAAATTGTTTTAATGCTAAGCTATCCATCAGATGAAGTTGGAAACCAATTAGTCGAACTTGAAGCACTTGATGAAAAAGGCATTAACCCATTAACTGACGTTTTAACTGAAGAAAAATTCCGTGAACATTTTGGCTATAATAAACATGTATTTACGGGTGTAGATTATATTGATCATTATAAAGAAATCATTGCTAAACAAGGCATTGAATGTGAAGTTATCTTCTCTAACAATCCGAGAAGTATTCTTGATTATACAAAAAATATTTTAACATGCGATATTCATGGACATGAAAGAACTAAAAAAGTTTTAAAATTACATGGTGGAGAAAAAGTGTATAGCTTAGCTGATATCCTAGCAAAATCAATCAACGACAGTGGTTATAATGAGGATTATGGTTTACTTGGTTCTAATAAATCCACAGACACTGAAGTAAAACTATTCCCTAGAAATTCACAACCAATTGTTAATGAAATTCAAGCTAAAATGAAAGAACTCACTGGGAAAGTTGTTGAAGTAATGGTTTACGGAGACGGTGCGTTTAAAGATCCTGTAGGTAAAATTTGGGAACTTGCTGATCCTGTTGTATCTCCTGGTTTTACAAGCGGTCTTGCTGGTCAACCAAATGAAATTAAATTAAAATACCTAGCAGATAATAACTTCTCAGACTTACGTGGTGATGAATTAAAAGCTGCTATTTCTGACTTTATGAAAGACAGAAAAGACGTTGAAGAAAGCGACTCAGTTGAAGCACAAGGCACAACCCCTAGAAAATTAACTGATTTAATCGGCTCATTATCTGATCTTACTTCAGGTAGTGGAGACAAAGGCACGCCAATCGTTTATATCCAAGGTTATTTTGACAACTTTATTGCATAAAAAAAAGATTGCCCACTGAAAAGTGAGCAATCTTTTTTTATTCTAATAGATCTGGTTGTTCTTTCACAATCATTTCCCATAAAGGTTGAAATTGTTCTCTACCAGATTGCGCGGAACCTTCAATTTCATGAGTTTGAGTCGCAATTTCTGGACTGATTTCAATCGGCTCACTTAACATATGAGCATATACATGCTCACGACAGCTGCGTTCTAATAAAATAAACCACCAAGCTGCTTCTGCTACACTTCCACCAACTGTTAATAAACCATGATTTTTTAAGATTGAAGCTTTTTTATCTTCTAACGCTTGAGCAATTCGCTCTCCTTCTTCACCTTCATAAACAATTCCTGTGTAATCATCAAATAATGTCAAGTCATTATAAAAAGCACATGAATCTTGTGTTAATGGTTTAATTTTCTTTCCAGTAGTTGACCAAATCTGTCCATAAGTTGTGTGCGCATGTGCTGCCGCAATAGCATCCGGTCTCGCTTCATGTACAGCTGAGTGGATAACCAATGCTGCTGCGTTAACAGGACTGTCTCCCTCAACAACTTCCCCAGCCTCGTTAACACGCACAAGGTCTGATGCTTTAATATGACTAAAATGCATCATATATGGGTTGACCCAATAACTATCAGTGAATTCTGGATCTCTTACTGTAATATGTCCTGTCACTCCATTATCGAAACCAAATTTCGAAAATAATCTAAAAGCTGCTGCTAATTGGTTCTTCCTAAAAGTTCTTTCATCTTCAATTGATTTATTTCCATACTCTAACATCGTAATATGTCCCCTTTTTAAAATTTATATGCTTCTTTTTTAAACATAAGGCTAACTCCCACAAATGCAATTAATGATAATCCTACTGGAATCGTTACTGTATGTACACCAAGTAGTGGCTCGTTCACTTCATTATAGAAATGAATAATAATATAAGAACTAATCCCCATTACCATTGAAGCTATTGCTCCATTCGCATTAGCATACTTCCAATAAAGACCTAATATAAGTGGCCAAACAAATGCTGCTTCAAGTCCACCAAAAGCAAATAAGTTCAGATAAATTAATAATTCAGGCGGATTTAAAGCCATTAAGAAAGCAACAATCCCTATTACTGCAGTTACACCCATACTTACTTTTTTGACATGGCTCATTGAAGCTTCAGGTTTAACATAATTCATATAGAGATCTTTTACCACTGAAGAACTCACAAGTAATAATAATGAATCAAGCGTGGACATCATAGCGGCTAAAGGTGCTGCTAAAACAATTCCCGCAAGCCAGCCTGGTAAAACATCTAAAGCAATAAGCGGGATAACTTGGTCTGCAATTTCGATACCTGGTAAAATTGGCCTAGCAAAAACCCCGATTAAATGCATATTCAACATAATAAAACCAACTACAATTGTACCGATAACTAACGCTCGGTGCATCGATTTTGAGTCTCGGTAAGACATTGCTCGAACTGCTACTTGTGGCAATGCGACAACACCTACACCGACTAATATCCAGAAAGATGACACATAAAGTGCTGTCAGTTGTCCATCTTCACCATAAGGAGTGATTAAATTAGGATTTTCAGAAACAAGATCTGCGAATATATTCTCTAATCCGCCTCCTGCAATGATAACAGCGATTAAAAGAATTAAAGTTCCAAAGAACATAACAATTCCTTGCAATGTATCTGTTAGAGCAACAGCTCGAAAACCACCAATAACAACATAAATAACGACAGTTAATGTGAAAATGAATAACGCACTACTATATGAGAGGCCAGTTAATAATTGAATTAAGTAAGCTCCACCAACCCATTGTGCTGCCATAGCCGAAAACAAGAAAATAATAATGCTAAATGCAGAAAGAATAACGACCGTATGGCTTTTGTAACGTTCTTTCAAAAAATCAATTAATGTAATTGCTTTAAAACGTCGGGTAACTATTGCAAATTTCTTTCCTAAGATAAGAAGTACAAAGTACCCTGTAGCGACTTGAGTCATTGAAAGTAACACCCAACCTAAACCGATTGAATAGGCCGCACCTGGTCCGCCTAGAAAACTTGAAGCACTTCCGTAAGTAGCAACCATCGTCATTGCTAGAACCAATCCACCTAGTTCTCGACCACCTAAAAAGTAATCACTCAAAAACGATTTTGAAGAAGATAATTTACGACTTGACCAAAAACCAATCATAAAAACAAGGATGGTAAAAATAAGTAGCGGGATAATAACACTCCAATTTACTGTCACTCATCTTCACCTTCGTCTTCAAATGGAATGTCTACTAAAACAAATTTAGCGACAAGCCAAACTAAAATAACCATGACAATAAACCCTACAATACTACTCATAAAAAACCATGCAGGAAAGCCAAATATATAAGTATATTCATGAGGGTTTCCTGAACCAAGACCATAAGCAAACCCATACCACCAAAGAATATTAAATAGTGCTAATGCACAACCTATCAATGCTTCTCGGTGAGCTATTTTAAAATGATACAAGTCATTATACTCTTGTTTCATTTATACCCCTCCTCCATTAAATCACTTGAAGCACAATAGCTCTCCCCTAACAATTATTGTTCCAACTTATGAGTTATGTTAAACTAAATTCAACTTTAAGGTAGCTATTTAATGAACCGAAAAATTAATGGTATTCGGTAATGTTCCCCATTATATGCTTTAAATAAAGCAATGAGCGTGAAAACAAAATACATAATCGCTAATATAGGTACGATAATAAAACCGATTAAAATAATCATTAATAAACTACCTATAAATATATACACTGTATAAGATATAAAGAAGTTAAAATATTCTTTACCATGAAAATCAACGAATTCAGAATCATCTTTTTTAATAATCCAAATAATTAATGGTCCTATAATTGCTGTAAAAAAACTAATCAAATAAATAAACATTCCCATCGTTCTATCATCTTGGCTTGGTGGTTTAACTTCATTTATAATAATATCATCCAAAATAAACACCTCCATATGCATATTTTACATTAATTAATTACTTAATACTAGATTTTTTTACTTATACAATAAGAAGGAGCAATGTCTATGTTTAATTTAATTAAAACCGATTGGAAAGATATTTTAAAAAAAGAATCAGAAAAAACTTACTTTAAAAATCTAGAGCTTTTTTTAAACGAAGCATATGAAAACAAACAAATATTCCCTAAATATCAAGATATCTTTAATGCCCTTAATACCACGCCTTACAAAGATGTAAAAGTTGTTATCTTAGGACAAGATCCCTACCATGGCATAAACCAAGCACACGGCTTGAGCTTTTCAGTGAAACAAGGGAATAAATTACCGCCCTCATTAAATAATATTTTTAAAGAACTTACTGATGACTTAGACGTCAAAAAACCTGAACAAGGTGATTTAACCGCTTGGGCAAAGCAAGGTGTACTTTTATTAAATACGGTACTAACTGTTGAATCTGGCAAAGCTAATTCACACGCTAAACAGGGTTGGGAACGATTTACCGATGAAATTATTTTAAGTTTAAATGAAAAAGAACACCCAATTATTTATATTCTATGGGGCGCGCACGCTCAAAAGAAAATAAAGTTAATTGATACAAATAAACACTTTATTATCAAATCTGTTCACCCAAGTCCTTTGTCTGCTTATCGGGGATTCTTTGGCAGCAAACCTTTTTCAAAAACGAATAACATTTTACACGATTTAAACCTAAAAGAAATAAACTGGGAATTATAAAACTTTAAGCGATTTTATTTTTTAATACGAAACTTATTAAGCCATTTACTATAATACCAATAACAGTTCCAGAGAATACAACATTTAGATCAACTAGTGAAAAATCAACTAAAACTAAAGACATAACAAGTACTATGACAGGCGATAAGGCAGAAATCATAATTGAAATCATCCGATCTCGACTAATAAGTAAACTTAAACCATAGAAAATAACACTAACTATAACGCCAACAATAATCGGAATGAAAGTTTCCATATTTTCACCTCAACTTTAAATTAATAACTTTCAGTATAACATTTATATGTCTGGTTACCATTCAATTTTTATTATTTTTTCTCTTAGACTTTTCCGGGAATTATTAATCACCTATACAAACATCTAACTTAATTTTGTTTATTTGGTATTTTTTATGTTTAATAATTTAAAATATTATGTTAGTTAAGTTCTATTTGTGACGGTTATTTGAATCATTTCTTAATTAAGTGAGATTTACAGAACTAATGTTTTAGATATGTTATTATTTAGTTTGGATGTCATTTATTTTATCTAAGAAGGAATGATTTAATGTCGAATAAAAAATTTACTGGTGCTTTAAATAAGAAACGTAATTATCGCCCATTTGTTATTACTCTTTCAATTATTTTAATCGGGGCAATTGGTGTCTTGTCTGGGTTACCAGGTTATGAAAACTTTGATGCATTTGATATCACTATTTTGCCATTATTAAATGCTATTTTTAATTCTTTCACTTTCATATTCCTAGTGATTGCTTTAATCGCAATTTTGAAAAGAAATGTTAAAGTTCATTTAAGTTTCATCTATGCTGCTTTTACAACTACTTTCCTATTTTTAATCACATACGTCACTTTCCATTTCCTTGCACCTTCAACACCTTTTGGGGGTAGCGGATTTGTAGCTGGGTTATATTACTTTGTGTTAATTACACATATTGTTTTAGCAGCAGCAATTGTGCCACTTGCTTTGACAAGTATTACGCGCGCTTGGAATGGTGAGGTAGAAAGACATAGAAAGATAGCACGTATAACAATGCCTATCTGGTTATATGTAAGCTTCACAGGTGTGTTAGTTTATATCTTAATTTCACCATATTATTAAAAAAACTGAGACGATATTTCGTCTCAGTTTTTTTATCTACATATTTCACAGCGACTGATTATTTTACCATCATAATTCAACTCTAAACGATCGTTATTTTTAAGTGGACCTACTCCAGCTGGTGTTCCTGTAAAAATAAGATCCCCTTTTTTTAGTCCTACATGGTTAGCTAAATACTGAATCATTGCATCTAGACTAAACGTCATTTGGTTGATTTTTCCTGCTTGAACAACTGTCTCATTTATTTTTAAACTAAATTCTTTTTCACGTAAAACAGATTCTGTTGGAAACTCAACGGCTTTAGATATAATTGCTGCATTTTTGAACCCTTTGGAAAGTAACCAAGGTAGACCCGCTTCTTTTAATTTTTGTTGTTCATCTCGCAACGTCAAGTCTAATCCGATATACATTTTACTCACTAAATCATCTACGCCAAGCCCCGCTTCATAATCACGATCTATCTCAAGAACAATTTCTACTTCATGATGTACCTCACCTTTATTACTTGGTAATATAATCTGATTATCCTCTGCTTTAACTAACGCATGTGTTGGTTTACTAAAAATAAGAGGCTGTTCTGGCATCTTATTATTTAATTCTTTAACATGGTCTGCATAATTTCTACCAATGCAATAAATATTTTTTATATGCTTCATTTTTATCCCTCTTTTAGTGACGTATTTGGCCTTGCCCTTTGATAATAAACTTACTTGATGTTAATGCTTGAAGTCCCATTGGGCCTCGTGCATGAGTTTTTTGCGTACTAATTCCCATTTCTGCCCCGTACCCAAATTCAGCACCATCTGTGAAGCGCGTAGAGGCATTATGATAAACAGACGAAGCATCCACACCTTGAAGGAAGGCATTGGCATGTGATTCATTCTCAGTCACGATTGCTTCTGAGTGGCCTGTGCCGTATTGATTAATATGTTCAATAGCATGTATATAATCAGGCACCACTTTAATACTCACTTCATTACCTAAATACTCTTTATACCAATCTTCCTCTGTTGCCAGTTCACTCTCTGCAAATTTAGAGTGAATTTGCTCATCTGCATGAAGGATTACATTTTCAGCAACCAGCTCATTTAATAAATTTTCTCCAAAACGCTCATATGACTCTGGGTGAATTAAAACTGTCTCTATTGCATTACAAACGGAGGGACGTTGGAGTTTCGCATTTTTAACAATATCTATACTCATTTTTTCCTCAGCCGATTCATCAAGATAAACGTGACAATTCCCAGCTCCTGTTTCAATAACTGGTACAGTCGCTTCTTCTAAAACAACCTTGATTAAACTCGCACTCCCTCTTGGGATTAACACATCTAGATACGCGTTTAATTTAAAGAATTCTTTAGCTGCCTCTCTGCTTATATCTTCAATTAGCTGCACAGCATTTTTAGGTATATTACTTTTCTCTAAAGCTTTATGAAGTGACGTTACAAGTGCTTTATTTGAATGGATTGCAGAAGAACTTCCTCTTAAAACAACGGAATTACCAGTTTTGAGAGACAATGTTGCTGCATCGATTGTCACATTAGGCCTCGCTTCATAAATCATCCCAATAACACCAATAGGGACGCGTGTTTTTTCAATTAACAAGTTATTATCTTTTTTGACTGTTTCAAACACCTCACCGATTGGATCAGCTAATTCTACCAAATCAAGGACAGCATCAGAGATCCCTTTAATACGTGCTTTATCAAGTAATATTCGGTCGAGAATTGCTTCTGTCAATCCAACCTCTCTCCCACTTATAATATCTTGTTGGTTTGCTTCTAAAATAACCGCTTCATCTTTAAGTAATTGTTCAGCAATTAATTGAAGTGCTTGATTTTTTTCATTTGTTGTTTTGCCACCTAAAATATAACTTGCTTCTTTGGCTAACTTACCTTTTTTATTAACTTCACTCATTTATAATTCCCCCTCAATTAGATTTCAATCCAGCGATTTCGGTGAATAACCTCAACTGCCGGTATATAATTTCCAGATTTGCTTTCTTGTTTATGTCTGATTATCTCATTTCTCACTTCTTCAGCACTATAGCTAACTTCACCTTTTCCTAAACGGCTGTTCTTTCCATAAACTTCAACCACGTCCCCCTTCTGAAATTGACCTTCAACTTTCGTGATCCCTACAGGTAATAAACTACATCCTGATTCAATAATGGCCGTTTCCGCTCCTGAATCTATATAAAGTTTGCCTGCAGACTCAGAATGAAGTGCAATCCATTGGCGATTGGTATTAATGGCTCGTACTGAGTCACCTGTTATATACGTTCCGTCACCTTGCCCTTTTAGAATGTCTATTAATTTATTGTCTCCCGTTCCAACTCCTATAAAAACAGATGTCCCTAAAGATAAGGCGCGTTTTGCTGCAACTAATTTCGATTTCATGCCACCAGTTCCAACATTTGAACCTGAACTTTCAGTTGATAAAATCATTTGATCTGTAATGACGTTTAAGTTACTTATTTTTTGGGCATTTGCATGTAATTTAGGGTTTTTATCATAAATACCATTAACATCTGTTAAAATAATTAATTCATCAGCATGGATAAAACCACTAACAAGTGCCGAAAGCATGTCATTATCTCCAAAAGTTAATTCATCAATCACTACTGTGTCATTTTCATTAATAATTGGAAGTATGTTCCTAGCTAATAGCTCTGAAATCGTTCTAAATGCATTGCCGTAACGCTCTTTATCAGCAAAGTCCCCTCTAGTCAGCAATATTTGAGCGGGTATAATACCAAATTCACTAAATTTTTCAATATAAGACTGAATCAATAAGCTTTGGCCGATTGCTGCTGCAGCTTGTTTTCCTTTTAGTGTTTCAGGACGAGAAGCATAACCTAAACGCGCAAATCCTGAAGCAACAGCTCCTGAGGATACTAAGACAACTTCATGATTAGCTTTTTTTAAATGCGCTAATGCCCTTACATGGTCTGTAAGTTTTGCTTCATCTATCGCCCCTCGTTCATTTGTTAAAGAACTACTACCTATTTTTACAACGATGCGTTTTTTAGTCATTAATATACTCCCTAAATATGTTTTTTAATAAATAATTATATACTAAAAAATAAAAAAGCCCTCTCATCCTATAAAGGACGAAAGAGCTTAGCTTCCGTGGTACCACCATCATTTGAGTACTTAAATAATACTCCTCTACTCATAACGCTTGAGACTGCGCCAAGTTTTCACATGGACTTATGAGAAAGACAGGTTCAATTATAGTCAGTATGGAATCTTTCAGCTTATAAATTCCACTCTCTACACTCACTTTAATAATCTACTCGTTCTCTCTACCGTTTAGATATAATTAATTGCTTTCATTATCACCAATAACTAAGGATTTGTCAAACTATTCAAAAATACGTTATTCTATTTTAGTTCTGTTGGGAAGGTAAATAAGTCAATATCCCAAGCGATTGGTAATAAGTAATAGACTGCTAAAGAAACCAAGAATATCCCCACAATGTTTAAAAAGAATCCAGCTTTAGCCATGTCAGGCAAGCGTATGTAACCGGATCCGAAAACTACAGCATTAGGCGGTGTTGCAACAGGGAGCATAAAGGCACAAGATGCACTAACAGCCGCGACAATCATAACCGAGTAAGGATGAATGCCAAGAGCAAAAGCTAAGGCTGCCATGATTGGGAACATCATTGAAGCAGTCGCTGTATTCGATGTCACTTCTGTTAAGAAAATAACTAATGTACCAACGATAATTAAGACAAGGAATAAATTAACTCCTTGTAAACTAACGAGTTGCTCACCCATCCATGCTGACAAGCCTGACTCAACAAATCCTGCTGCAATCGCAAGACCTCCTCCAAATAAAAGGAGAATACCCCACGGTAATTTAAGAGCTGTATTCCAATCAAGTAAGCGGTCGCCAGGTTTGTTTTTAGACGGAATAAGAAAGAGCACAGATGCTGCAATAAGAGCAATCATTGTATCGTCTATGTTCGGATTAATTTTTTGAAGTACAAACGAACGTAAAATCCATGACAGTGCTGCCAAAACAAAAACAATTAAAACAGCCTTTTCTTCAAAATATGCTTTACCAAGTGAGGATTTTTCATTGGCAATTACTTCTTTTCCGCCTGGCAAGTTTTTAAAACCTGATGGATAAGCAAATTTAACCAAATAGACCCAAGCAATCAAGATAAACGTCCAAGCAACAGGTACGCCGAACAGCATCCATTTAGCAAAAGATAAATCAATTCCATAAGTTGTTTTAATTGCCCCAGCAAGTAATGTGTTAGGAGGCGTTCCAATTAGCGTAGAAATCCCCCCAAGTGAAGCAGAATAAGCAATTCCTAACATAAGTGCTTTTCCAAAATTAAAATTCTCTTTAGATGTATCAATTTCTGGACGGTCTTTTAACGCATCAGCTACTTAATAAATAATTGCTAGCCCAATCGGGACCATCATCATAGCTGTCGCAGTATTTGAAATCCACATTGATAAAAATCCCGTTGAAACCATAAAGCCTAATATAATTAAATTCGTATTAGTACCAACGACAGAAATGATTGACAAGGCAATACGGCGATGCAGATTCCATTTCTCCATTGCTAAAGCAATCATAAATCCGCCCATGAATAAGAAAATTGTTCCATTCCCATAGGCAGCAGTCGTAGCTTCTATGTCCAAACTATTTGTTAATGGGAATAATATAATTGGTAAAAGAGACGTCGCTGGAATTGGCACAGCTTCTGTCATCCACCAAATCGCAATCCAACTTGTACTTGCCAAAACAGCTCTCGCTTCTGGACTTAAGCCTTCTGGTGTAAATAAAAAAATTATTAAGAAAAATGATAGCGGTCCAATAATTAACCCCATTTTTTGAGCAAACTTATAACTTCGTGGTTCGCCATTATCCCCATTTTTGTTACTTTTATATAGATCTGATTTAGAACCATCTGTCAGACTTGTTTCTTTAGATGCATTTTTCGGCTTCACAAAGAAACTGAACATTTCTTTAATCTCATCATGCTTATCCCACAACCAATTCCAAGCTGTTACCACACTTATTCCTCCTAAATTTTTGTGTTTCTTTTCAAACAAGTCTATTATATAACAGAATAAGTTCGACAACGATCTTATCCTCTCAAATTAAAAAATTTAACTTGAATAAGTAAAAACTAAATTAATAATCTGGTTGGTGAGTGCTGTTTATAATATTTTTTTATTTCTAACTTTTAAGGCAAGTTTTGGATAATCAGTAATCATTGAAGTACAACCCATTTCAAAAAAACGTTCCATTTCTTTTACTTTATTAACGGTGAAAATTCGAATTGGAATCTGTTTTTCTTTAGCTAAAGTTATTAGTTCTTTATTTGTTAGTTTTTTTGAAGGATGTAGAGCTTCTATACCATACTCAGAAATATACTCTTCTGGTTGATTAATTTTTTTAGAATAAAGTAGTCCCAGTTTTACCTGGGGTGCTAATTTAGCTATTTTTGCTAAGCCGTCTACATTGAAAGAAGAGATAATTAATCTGTCACCTAAATGATAATTAGCTAATAAATTTAAAATATCTTTTTCATATTCAAAGTAAGTATCTTTACTATATTTCACTTCAATATTTAAAATTAAATGAGTTTTACTCGCCCAATCAAGGTATTCTTTTAGAGTTAAAATTTCTTCTTTCTTAGGATGATTTGGATGATTAGCGGCTGCATTTAATTGCTTTAGGTCTGCTAAATTATATTCAGAAACTTTCCCCTTACCATCTGTGGTTCGGTCGACTGTTTCATCATGAATAACAACTAACTGTTTATCTTTTGTAAAACGAACATCCATCTCAATGCCATCAGCCAAAGCCTTTTCCGCTTCTTTAAATGCTGTCATTGTATTTTCTGGATAATCTCCCGAGCTTCCTCGATGTGCGATAATTTCTACCATAAAATCACCTCATAATTCATTTTTATTGCAACCAATAATCTGGATCTAACATAGCCATTTCTTCAACAACATCGTCAATATCAGAAGGCGTGATATACATAATTGGATAATCATTTGCCTGTTCTGCTAACTTGTGAAAATAACGCGTGCTTTCTGGATATTCTGGATCCATTAAAATCAAACAGGCGTCACTTTTATTAATTAACCAAAGATCCCGCTCCTTGAACTGATAAGGAGCTTTGTAATCACCTAAATAAATCGCATCGTAAAAGTCAGCTGCTTGAATGAGTTCAGCATATTTTATCTTCATATCATCTGGCCAGCGACTATGATGGTTTTCAAATGCTGATATAATTGCAAGCTTAATATCGTACGTTTTTTGCAATTCAAGCACTACTTCTGCAGTCCATAACTCAACACCTAATTGGCCTGAAGTAAGTATCCATTCAAGTCCTTCTTCAATCAAAGCAATCAATCTATTTTCAATACTTTTTTTTATATAGGTAATTTTTTCATCAGATTATTTAAAAATTCCTAGTTCCATTGATTTATATCCAGTAACGGTAATAATTTTCATGCTTAAATTCCTCCTTTTTTCATTGTACCATTTATACTAGATAAAAATAAAACTCCTAACCAGTTTAATAGTTAGGAGTTAAAGTATGTTTAATATGCATCGTATTTGAGATCTTTTGAAATAATTAATTTTGGTTCTGTAGATTTTTCAACGTCTTCTAATGAAAAGCCTTCAGCAATTTCAACTAATTCTAAGCCTTCATTTGTTACATTAATCACTGCTCGTTCTGTGATGATTTGATCTATTACACCTATCCCTGTGAGTGGCAGCGAACACTCTTTTAATATTTTTGGAGTACCATCTTTTGTTGTGTGGTCCATAATTGTAATGACTTTTTTAGCACCATGAACTAAATCCATTGCGCCGCCCATCCCTTTAACAACTTTACCAGGAATCATCCAGCTCGCTAAATCACCATTTTCTGCTACTTCCATGCCACCAAGAATTGCCACATCGATATGACCGCCGCGAATCATAGCGAATGAAGTTGCATTATCAAAAAAGCTAGCACCCTCAATAGCAGTAACAGTTTCTTTACCTGCGTTTATCAAGTCTGGATCAACATCTGCTTCTAAAGGATAAGGTCCAATGCCTAATAAGCCATTTTCTGATTGTAATACAACTTGTTTATTTTCTGAAATGTGGTTAGCAACCATTGTTGGCATTCCAATACCTAAATTAACATAAAATCCATCTTTTAATTCTTTTTCTGCACGCTTTGCAATTGTTATTCGATTATTTTTTTTACTTATTTTTAAGCCTCCTTCACTGTTAGTCGTTCAATACGTTTTTCTTGCTTACCTTGAACGATACCTTGCACAAAAATACTTGGCGTATCAATCTCATCCGGATCTAATTCACCAACTTCAACAATTTCTTCTACTTCAGCAATCGTTATTTTTCCGGCTGTAGCCATATTTGGGTTGAAGTTTTGTGCTGTCTTTCTGTATACAAGATTTCCCATTTTATCTGCTTTCCAAGCCCTAACAAGACTAACATCAGCTGTAAACGATTCTTCAAGTAAATATTCTTTACCTTCAAAAACTTTTGTTTCCTTACCCTCTGCTATTCTTGTACCGACACCAGCCGGTGTATAAAAAGCAGGAATTCCCGCTCCACCTGCTCTGATTTTTTCAGCTAACGTGCCTTGAGGAACTAGTTCAACTTCTAACTCTTCATTTAAATATTGACGCTCAAACTCTTTATTTTCACCAACATATGATGCAATCATCTTAGAAATTTGTTTACCTTCTAATAGGAGTCCTAATCCCCAGCCATCAATTCCACAATTATTTGAAATAACTGTTAAATCTTTTGTACCCTTTTTTTGTAATGCTTGAATTAAGTTCTCTGGAATACCAACAATTCCAAAGCCACCAACCATAATTGTCATACCATCTTTGATATCTTCTACTGCTGTCTCAAAATCAGTGTATATTTTTTTCATTTTTTGTCCTCCTGGCTAATCTCTTTTTATCAGCGTTGCAATGCCTTGGCCGCCACCAATACATAATGTTGCGAGTCCATATTTACCATCACGACGTTTTAATTCATGAATTAACGTAACTAAAATACGTGTTCCACTTGCACCAATGGGATGACCTAAAGCAATCGCGCCACCATTAACATTAAGCTTTTCTGCAGGGAATTCAAGTGTTTTACCTACAGCTAACGACTGAGCAGCAAATGCTTCATTCGCTTCAATTAAATCTAAATCAGCAACTTTAAGATTCGTTTTTGCTAAAACTTTCTTTGTCGATTCAATAGGACCTAATCCCATCACTTTTGGATCGAGTCCAACACTTGCATTACCAGCAATCGTTGCAAGTGGTATTAAGCCTAACTCGTCAGCTTTTTTTCGACTCATCAATAAAACAGCTGCAGCGCCATCATTGATGCCTGATGAGTTTCCTGCAGTAACACTACCATCTTTTTTAAATGCAGGTCTTAATTTACCAAGACTTTCTTCAGTCGTACCCGGTTTGTTATATTCATCTTCAGAAACGATAACTGGTTCACCACGTCTTTTAGGTATTTCAACCGGGATCATCTCATCATTAAACTTACCCTCTTTTTGTGCTTTTGCAGCTTTTGCTTGGCTCATACTCGAGAATTTGTCTTGTTCTTCACGCGTTTGATTAAATTCGGTATTAATATTTTCAGCCGTTACACCCATATGATAATCATTGAATGCACACCATAAACCGTCTGTGATCATACTATCGACAGCCGTCTTATCACCCATACGGTAACCTTCTCGCGCACCTTCTAATAAATAGGGTGCTAGACTCATATTTTCCATACCGCCCGCTACAACCACGTCTGCTTCGTCTAACATAATTGATTGAGCCGCTAAATGAACTGATTTTAATCCTGATCCACATACTTTATTTATAGTAAATGCTGGTACATGATTAGGTAAACCTGCTTTTATTGAAGCTTGGCGAGCTGGATTTTGACCTAATCCTGCTTGCAAGACATTTCCCATAATAACCTCATCTACATCATCTATATTAATTTTTGATTCTTCTAAAACTGATTTTATAGCTAATGCTCCTAAATCTACTGCGCTTACATCTTTCAACGCGCCATTAAAAGCACCAATTGGAGTTCGTAACGCACTTACAATAACTACTTCATTTAATGTCATATGATTACTTCCTCTCGATTTGTCTTAACTCCTGCATAATATTTTACATGAGAGCGGTTTATAAGTAAAATGAATAATAAGAATAATAATTATTCGAAATTAGAATGAAGGTGAGTTTGTGGAGTTAAAAGAATTAAGTCATTTCATAGACGTCGTACGATATGGTGGTTATTCTCGAGCTGCAGAGAATATCTATGTCTCACAACCCACATTAAGTAAATCGATTAAAAAATTAGAATTAACTTTAAATGTTGAATTATTTGAACGTTCTACACGTAAATTAATTCTTACTGATGCTGGCAGCATTGTATATGGACAAGCACAAGAAATTCTTGGCAAAGCAGATGAATTAACAATGCTCTTAAATGATTTAGCACTTGTTCCAAAAGGTAAAATACACTTTGGTATTCCACCACTAATCGGTGCCTTGTTTTTCCCAGAAATTGCCCGTTCATTTGTAGGATTTAATCCAAAAATCAAGCTTGAATTAGTTGAACATGGAGCAAAAAGAATCGAGTCACTAATAGATGAAGGTAAAGTGGATATTGGTATCGTTGTTCTACCAACTGCCAAAGAAAAATTTAATATCTTCCCTTTCAAAAAAGAAATGTTTAAAGTTTTCTTACATACTGATCATCCTTTAGCACAAAGCGATAAGCTTACTTTAGCTGACTTGAAAAACGAAGACTTTATTTTATTTAATCCTGAATTTGCCTTACATGATTTAATTATTCGTCATTGTCAAAATGCAGGTTTTGAGCCTAATATTGCCTATGAAAGTTCCCAGTGGGATTTAATCACAGAATTAGTTAATAACGAACTTGGGATTACTATTTTGCCTCAATCAGTCTATTCGAAAATGAATAAGAATAAAGTGAAAATGATTCCTTTAGAAAACCCGCCCATTTGGGAATTAAATATTATTACTAAAAAGAATAGTTATCATGGCTTTGCTGTTAAAGAACTGCTCAATTTCTTAACTAAAGATTATAGGGTTAAAAATGGCTAAAAGATTTCTTTTAAGATGTATTACTTTTAAAATAGGGTTATACTATTAAATAAAACGAGGAGGATTGTAGATGAAGCAAACTTATTTTATTACTGGCTTTCCAGGATTTTTAGCTGAACAATTACTAATTCAATTATTTAATGACTATCCTTTAGAAATTAATCATGTATATTTGCTTACTTTGCCAGACACGAAAGCTACGGCACAAACTCGATTAAAGTATTTTGTGAAAGATAATGACTTAAGTTTTGATAACTTTTCACTTATTGAAGGTGATATTACCAAGCCGAATATAGGGATTACCTCAAGCGCTAAAACATTTGTAAAAGAGATTACTCACGTCTTCCATTTGGCTGCAATTTATGATTTAGCTGTTCCAAAAGAGTTAGCGTACCGTGTAAATGTAACTGGAACGGCTAATGTGAATACTTGGGTGCAAAACTTACCTAACTTAAAACGGTATGTTTATTTTAGTACTGCATATATTTCAGGTCAGCAAGAAGGGACTATATATGAAACTGATTTAATTCACCAAGAACTCTTTAAAAATCATTATGAAGAAACGAAGTATCTAGCAGAAATTAGCGTTGAAGCATTAAAGGATAAACTTCCTCTTACAATCATCAGGCCAGGTGTTGTTAAAGGTGATTCTAGAACGGGGAAGACCACCAAGTTTGATGGCCTATATTTTTTATTAAACTTTTTTGATAAACTCAGGTTCCTACCTATCTTTCCTATGATTGGAAATAAAGAAGTCGAGGGTAATTTTGTACCGAGTGATTATATTATTAAAGCAACAAGTTTTTTAGCAATCAATAATGTGGGAATTAATAAAACATATCACCTAACAGATCCCAATCCGTATTTAATGTCAGAAATTTACACACTCCTATTAGCTGAATACTTAAACCGAAAACCAAGTTTTTATATTCCCAGTTCATTAACTAAGCAAGTATTAGGATCTTCTAATTTACGTAAATGGTTACAGATAGAACAAGAAGCTATTGATTATTTTAATTATGATACACATTACGATACGACTCTAGCACAAAAAGACTTATCAATCGGCAATATTAAATGTCCTGATTTAAAAGCTACAATACCTTCTATGGTTAATTTTTATCGAAAATATAAAGACGACCTTGAAAAACAAATAAACATAATTTAATCACCAAATTTATTTTAAACATATTTTGATGTATTCAGTTATACTAGTTGAATGAGGTGAGAGAATTTATGTCACAAAAACAAAATAAATCACGTATTTTTGTTGTTGTTTTAGTTGTTATAGTGATTGCGATTATCGCAGTAGGCCTATTCTTTACTTGGCTTATTGTAAAAGAAGGAGAAAAAAATAAAGAAACATCATTTAATCAACCAAACGAAACTTATGTTTTAATGCAAACAAAAACAGACTTAGAAAAGTCTGTTTTTTAGTCCGCTTTAATTATAATAAAATCAGTATCTTCTAAAGCAAGAACGTCATGAATTTCATTAGGCTCCATTTTTAGTACATTTTCAGTGGTAACGATTGTTTTCTTGCCTTCAAAATTAAATTCTACACGACCTTTTCTCACTATGATGATAACAGTTTCCTTAGAGTGATGCTCATTAAGCACTTCGTCTTTTCTCATTTGAACATTAATAAATTGCGTATGATCTAATTTAAGAAATCTTTCAGCATGTTTCGATTGATCAGCCAGCATATCATTTGTTTGAATTAATTCCACATTAATCCATCCTCTCCATTACAAGCTTTCAACTAATAAACCTTCTGCTCTCAATAACTCTTCATAGTAAGTATCTTGTCCTAATGAATATATCTTATCACATAATTGTTTGATTTCATCCATGTCATGCGAAATATAGATTATTGTTTTATTTTTTTCTGTGACGAGATTTTTTAAGTAATTAGCTATTTCTTTTTTTGATTTTAAATCAATTCCGACAGTCGGCTCGTCTAAAAGGAGTAGTTCAGGCTCATGGATAAGCGATATAGCTAAGTTTAACTTTCGCTTCATCCCGCCTGACAATGTCGCTACTTTTTCATGCCATTTCGTTAAATTCATTTCTACACATAACGTTCTTAATTTTTCTTCTGATTGCTTTTTCCATGACAACTTCTCAAAGAACATCATATTTTCTTTAACAGATAAATGTTCCCAAATAGCTATTTCTTGGGGAACATAACCTATTCTTTTACGGATTTTTTTAATATCTTTTTGATAATTAAGTTCCTTATATTTTAAAAGACCACTTGTTGGTTTGTTTAGAGTAGCAATTATATTTAATAAAGTTGATTTTCCTGCACCATTCTCTCCTACTAGGCCAATAATTTCCCCAGGGAGCACTTTTAAATCAATTGAATTCAATACGGTGTTTTTCCCATATTTTTTTTGTACTTTATTTAATTCAAGCATTACTTTGCCCCTTCCTTATCGACCAAATAAATAACAAAAGTGTACTAATAATTACACCTAAATAATAGACTTTATTTTGTAACATTAACGAAAATGGATTTAACAAGTCGATAAAAGGTAAATGAGAAACTAAATAATCTATCGGTATAAATAAACCACTAGCAACTGTCACTAAAAGGACAACCCCGATAACAAAAGCATAGTAAGTAAGAGTTTGTTTAAAACGGGTAGCAATAAAAAAGATAAAGTTATTTAAAGTAAATTGAAAAGCAATTAAAGCTAATAGTGGTATTTTGATATCTAATAATGTTAAGCTAACTAAATTTGCAATCAGTATTACAACATTATAAAAAGCTAAATTATAAAGTAAGTAACGCTTATAACTTACTTTTAGGAACGGGAATCTTCGTACCACTTGATCTGTTGACTCTTTAATCACCCAATCAAACAATAGAAAGGCAGCTATCACATAACTAATCAACCAGATAGATAGTGGTTTTATGAGCGATTCTTTTGTTTTTGTTGGATTTGAATCATTATAAACCAAGCTCGTTTCAAGTAAATTCTCACTCGCTTCTTTTTCTTTGCTTAACTGAATATACTCACTTAAATTGATTGGGGTTTCTTGATTATATTTAGCATTTAAGTTAGTTAACTCATAAAATGCTTTTGACCTACTTGCATCTTGTTGAATATAAGAAGTAATTGTTTCTGTGATTGGAATAAAGGCGAATGATAAGTCGGATTCATATGCTTCAACTAATTTATCTCTTCCACCACGTTCAATTTGGCGTTCATATCCTGATTTAATAACAAAAACAGCTTCTAATTCATTCTTTTTTAATTGATTTAATGCTTGTATTTTATCCATATCAACAACCCTTAGATAGTCTGTTGTTTTAATTGCTTCCGTTAAATTACGAGCACCTTCTGTATCTTCTTCTTGGATGATTGCAATCGGTAACTTAGCATCTTTTTCTGCTGTAAGTACTAAATAATTAATTGTGAAAGTAAAAATCAAAGGAAATATCAACCAAAACAGCACATGGATCCAGTTATATTTTAAAAGAATTAATCGAGCTTTTAATATATTATTCATTAGCGCACTCGCTCCTTCCATTTTGCAAAACAAGCGAAGACAATAAATAATACACTTGCTAAAACAAGCAATAATTTGTACTCTACATAGAAACGTTCATTAAAAATAACTTCTTGCAACCAATAAAACGTTTGATTAAAAGGGAGGTATTCTAAATAAGATTGAACTTTTATTGGGAAATAAATAACCGGAATGAGTGCGCCACTAAGACCAATCAAAATAATTGTTATAATTAATTGGCTAAATAACCTTACATAATCAGACTTAAACAATAATTCTAGCAAAGCAAGCACTAATAAATATATAAAGCTCATTGTAGTTATTAAACCAAGCATTCTAAAATAATCTTCTGCTGCAAAGTCAAAATTCAGTTGATTGGTTAAAATTAAAAATACACTACTACTTAAAATCAAAGTAATAATCAAAGTGACACTAAAACGTGCCATAATCTGTTGAAATTTAGTTACGCCGTATAAATTAATTCGTGTTTCTAAACGCCGTGGCGTCCCTCTATATAAAAAGTTATAAATAATAAATAGCCAAACAATCAACACGATAAACCAAATAGCTACCAGATAATATTCAAATGGTGAAGTCGTTTGATGTTGTGTAAGTTTTTCTTTACTTAACGCTTTATCTTTTCCTGTGGTGTATAGTAGAAAAGATGTAAATTGGCTAAATAAGTATTCTTGTCTTTCTTCAGGCGGCATATTTAATTCTTTAGCACGTTCGTTTAATAATAGAATATTTGCTTGTGAAGTATTGATGTGACGCATTACACTATCAATTAATTCTTTGGTAATTTCACTTTCAGCTTTACGCTTTATGTTTCCTTTCACTTCAATTTCTACCGAAACGCCTTCATACAAATTCGCTATGAAATTATCCGGAAAGATAATATAACTGCTTAATTCATTTTCTTCAATTGCTTTTTCTGCTTGATTCTTTTCTAGATTTTTTATTTTAATAACTTGGCCAACACTTGACTCGTTTTCTAAGAGATCAGTAACTAGTTGTGTCTCTTCTGATTTATCTAAATCAACTAAACCAATTTCTAACGGATTTTCTTCAGTAGGTAGTAAATAAGTAGCAATTAAAAATATACTCAAACCGATTAATATAATTGGAAATAACAAAAGAAGAGACAGCGTTAGCCACTGTCTCTTAAGTTGCACTAAGTTATTTTTTAAAAACAAGGTTATAAAGTGCATCTCACACCCTACCAATCTTTACTTATGTTTATTCAAATTGTTGCATTTGTGTCATCAACCATTGTGTAAATTGGTTAGTAACATCTGTTTCAAAGTATTCCATTACTTCTTGACCAGACATAGCTCCTAAGTCTTTCCCATCTTCAGGATCTACTTTTGCATCTTCTTTAATTTGTTCTCCTGTTACATCTACGTTTAAGATAAATAAATCACGTGCTAACCCTTGTGCTTCTAATGCAAAACTATGGTTTGATTTCATTTGATCTTTTTCGTAGTTTGCTTGACCATCCCAATGTAATTTCCCTAATTCCATACCACTTTCTGATAGCATAAATGTGCGGTCAAAGTCTGTCTTATCTCCATCAACTTTTTCATCTGCAAGATAACTAATCAAGATATCTGTCCCGCTTGAATCTGGCATAATATTAAGTGATATATCATCGTTGTATCCAGTATCTTCTTTTGTTAACAAGCCTACTAAATTTAATTCAACAGAATCATTTTCACTACCAAAGATCATCTTGTAATCAAGTGAACTTTCTTCCTTATCAATGAGTTGGTTACCCGTAACTTCAATTGTTCCTGAATCTGTCCCTTCACCGAGTTCAGTCGTAAATTCGCGACTTACAACTACTTTATCTTTCACCCAGATATTAGAGGTTAACCCTTCAGGCATTTTAAGTTTAGAAACTGATTCTTTTGCTCTACCCATATCATTTTCGAAGTCTGTTAACATATCCTCTGTTGTTATACCTTCTTGCTCTTGGATAGCTAACGCATTATATTGTGTTTTTAACATTTCTTTCACACGTTCATCTGTTTCTAATTTTTCAAAAACTTTTGTTAAAATAGAGTGTACTTCCTCTTCTGTTAAATGCATCGAAATTTTTTCTGCTTTTAACTCTTCTCCATTCACTTCAGTTTTTTCAGATTTTGATTCAAATGCTGAATCTGGAACCTCTTTATAAATCAACATACCATACTCTTTTTTCAAGTATTCTAAGTCTTCTTCTGAAATGCCTTGTGATTGTGCTTCAAATAAATCAGTAAAATTAATTTCTGTCTCTTCATCAATAGCTCCTGGCTCAATTTCATTGACTAAAGGCACAAGATTTTCATCATTAATCATTAATTTTTCATTTAAGAATGGTAAATCTACTGTTAAGGTATTTTGGTTTAAATAGAATGAAAAGTCTTGTAAAGATATTCCTGCTACATCTGCATTTAATGTCGCATTAAGTTGCTGATTAGGTGTGTCTGACTCCGTTAATATTTGAACGGTAGAATTATTAACAATTTCACCAATATCAAACATGTCGCCCATCATTTCGTTGTTCGGATCATTATATTCACCTGATATATCTAAACTTGATTTAGTTGGTTTTTCTTGTGTAACTTCTAACCAATCAAACTCCGCTTCATATCTATCTTCTATGTAATTTCCCATTTCATCCAGCGTTTCACCTTCAGCTAAAAAGTATTGTTGTTTAAGAGACCCGCCGCCCATAGAGAAATAAACAACCACACCAATAACTACAATAACAAGTACAATAATAAGTGCTAATAAACCTTTTGATAAACCTCTTTTTTTGATCACTCCATCATCTGAATCTACCAATTCAATCGCCCCTTTTCAAAGTATGTTGTACCATTTATACCATGACTATTTTTTAAGGTCAATTATATTTCGATTTATTTTAACAACGCTTTTATTATTTAGGTTGCTAATACTTTGGAGGTTCAGATTACTCAATCAATTTCATAATACAATTTTTAAACAAAGGTTTTGATCATTTAGAAAATAGATCCTATTATGTATAAGTTTATACTTACATCACACATCAGCAAATAGAATATGCGAGACGCCTGCGGGAACAAAGAGCTTGTAGGAGTCAACGCAAGGCGTAGCCTAAGGTGGCTCATTGCTAATGAGGAATGAACTTCAATTCTTCACAGCTCTGCGGCAAGCGAGTATATTCTAGTTGCGGTGGCATATAGCGTTTTGTTTTCCAAACACCTATACTTTTATAAACTAAAAAGGAGTAATATGGCCATATTATCTATACTGTTTACAGACAAATTCCTATTGTAAACTTCTCTACTATTGATGTATACTTTACTTAAGGTGATTTTTCAGTCTTTTCAAAAAATATAGATAGGAGTGCTAATATGGAACATGTTATACCTAGTTCAACACTATTTTGGTTGTTTGTCCCTATGCCTCTACTAATTATATTATCGATTATCACATTATTTACGGAAGGTAGGAATAAGATATGAATCTTCCTACGCTCATTACTTTCTTAGTTTATTTAATCGGGATGCTTGCAATTGGAATTGTCATGTATAGACGGACCCATGATTTATCTGACTTTGTACTAGGAGGTAGAACGCTTGGACCTGTTGTAGGCGCTTTAAGTGCAGGTGCTTCCGATATGAGTGGTTGGCTATTATTAGGATTACCAGGTGCGATTTATGCTACTGGGCTCTCAGAATCTTGGATTGCAATCGGACTTGCCATAGGAGCTTACTTAAACTGGCAGTTTATCGCTAGGCGTTTGCGTGTTTATACAGAAGTTGCTAGTGATTCAATTACTATTCCTGACTTTTTAGAAAATAGATTTAAAGATAATTCTAGATTATTACGCGTTATTTCAGCTCTTGTTATTTTATTATTTTTTACTTTTTACACATCTTCCGGTATGGTCGCTGGCGCCAAATTATTTGAGGCTTCCTTTGGTCTATCATATCAAGCAGCCCTTTGGATTGGAGTTATTGTAGTTGTCTCCTATACATTCTTAGGTGGATTTTTAGCCGTTGTTTGGACAGACTTTATTCAAGGAACACTAATGTTCTTAGCTCTTATTGTTGTTCCACTTGTTGCAATTAATCAACTGGGTGGTTGGAATGATACTGTTCAAGCAGTTGCTAGTATTGAGCCAACCCACTTAAACATGGTTAAAGGCGTAGGGGTTATGGCTATAATTTCCTCATTAGCTTGGGGACTAGGTTATGTAGGTCAGCCACATATTATGGTTCGTTTTATGGCTCTTCGTTCAGCAAAAGATGTTCCTAAAGCTAGATTTGTTGGGACAACTTGGATGGTTCTTGGATTATATGGGGCTATCATAACTGGTTTTGCAGGATTAGCTTATGTAAGTTCAGCTGATGCGGCTGTTTTCACTAATTTAGGCCTCGAAGTTATCACAGAAAATGGGGTTCAAATGTTAGGTGATCCTGAAAAAATATTCATCGCTTTTTCTCAAATTTTATTTAATCCCATTGTTGCAGGATTATTATTAGCAGCTATTCTTTCAGCAATTATGAGTACAATTGACTCTCAATTACTCGTTTCTTCTTCAGCTGTTGCAGAAGACTTCTATAAAGGGTTCTTTAGAAGAAATGCAACAAATAAAGAATTAGTTTGGACTGGACGGATCGCAACTGTCGTCATTGCATTAATTGCAGCACTTATAGCAATGAATCCAGAAAGCACTGTTTTAGAACTTGTAAGTTACGCTTGGGCAGGATTTGGAGCTTCCTTTGGACCGATTATTCTTTTAGCACTATTTTGGAAAGGTGTCACTAGGAATGGTGCTTTAGTTGGTATTATTATTGGTGCAGTTACCGTTATTGTGTGGGGAGACTTCTTGTCAGGTGGAATTTTTGACTTATATGAAATCTTACCAGGTTTTGCTTTTAACTTAATTGCTACCATCATAGTAAGTTTACTTGGCAAACCAGACCCAGAAATGATCGTAGAATTCGATGAAACCCAAAGACGCTTGCATGAATAAATAACGATTCTACAATAATAACGTCGGTGAAAATAGCTCATACGTTTTAGTTAACTAAAACGCATGATGAAAATTCGCTGACGTTATTTTTTTATAACAAAAGCAAGTTGACAGTAACAGACATACTCTTTCACGCAAAAAAACACATGTAAAGTGAGATAATCACTTTTTACAAGTGTTTATCAAGATTAAAATGAAAAGCAAAAACAAGTTGACTGTAACGGAAGATGACCGACACCTGCGGGAAAAGCAACAGTCGAAAATCCATTTTAACAGTTTTGAAAAAACTGATAAAATTAGTTGAGACGTTGCCCGCGGTAAGCGGTCATCTGGAGTGCATGTCAACGAGTATACTCTTCCATAAAAAACACATGTAAAGTGAGCTAATCAATTTTACATGCGTTTATCAAAATTAAATAGAAGTGCAAAAATAAGTTGACTGTAACGGAAGATGACCGAGACCTGCGGGAAAAGCAACAGTCGAAAATCCATTTTAACAGTTTTGAAAAAACTGATAAAATTAGTTGAGACGTTGCCC